>OIYO01000078.1_pt1 | contig 101130 bp, 94 predicted proteins | sample 1588191 | NCBI WGS metagenome assembly OIYO01 (sample SAMN03283275) | human gut metagenome | biome: human-associated habitat; material: feces | host: Homo sapiens | place: Peru | collected 2012 | reverse complement strand
AGATACTGCACGTGATGATTATAGTCAGGAAGATCTTAGTAAAAGAGTAGAAGAATTTAAAAGAGAACAAGAACGCGAACTAGAAGAAACAAAAAGAAGAGTTAAGGAAGCTGCTGCGGTGAATAGGGATAGTATTAAAAAGATGAATGCTATTCTGAATGGTCCTGCTGCTCAAACTATTAGGGCGTCTGAGTGGGATCATTTAATTGAAATTTTGAAAAGAAATCAAAGTAGTTCTACTGAACAAGCGTTAATAGCTACTGAAGATAAAAGACTTAGGGGAGAAATTTCTGAGTCAGAGAAGATAGAAAAAAAAGAAGCTATTAAGCATGAGTCTGAAACTGAAGAACTTCCTGTTAAAGAACAGCCTAAATATGTAGCTGATTTTTTGGATGATAAATTATTTATTGGTGTACAAGCAGTTAGGGGGGTTGATGATAGTCCAGAGTTTGCTAACCAACTTTATGGTGTTTTGAAAGAGTTTGGTCATTATGGTTATGGGACTGATTGTTATCCTTCAATTGAAGGGTTATGTTATAGCGCAATTCATTTAAAATCATTGAGGGATTCTGGTGCCAATCTATATATTGATGCGGCATTACTTTCACAAGCGGAAAAAAATAAAAGAGCAAAAGATGTTAGAAAGAGACAAGATGCAGACTACGCTAGTGAACTTGGGAAGATGCTTGATGATAAAGCTACAGGTAAGGTAGAAAGTAGAGATACAAAACAACTTTAAGTAATTAAAATTATGTATTAAAAAAACTTCTGGTTGGAAGTTTTTTCTTTTGTGTAAATTGTATTTGACTATTTGAGACTTCTCGGATGTAAGAATAGTTTTCTGCTATTGGGTAAGACTTTGTTGTATAGTTTATTTTAGTTTCTCGTTTGTTGGGCTTTGACTATCGTTTTTACTATATTTATTAGTTTCTGTTTTATTTTTATTACTCCTTCTTATCTTCTTAAGTGTAGCTCTTCTTGTTAAATTGTTAGTGTAAAGAGTTTTGGAGGAGAAAGTTAAGAAAGCTGAGTTTATAATAAACTTAATTTTCTTTTTATATGGATTTTATTAAATTATCTCTATACAAGAAATTAAATTTTTGAGTGGAATTATAAGGTTCATAATTGTATCTGTTTTTTATTATCTCTACAGAATAACATTTCATTTTTCTTAGATATTAAGTTTTCTAAATATATCTTTTTAATATCTTTTCTATTAGTTTTTAATAGTCTAAACCTTAATAACATTAGTTATGAGAAAATAGTTAAAAGAGTCTAAGTCGATCATAAAGCTAATATAGTTATTAAAATCAGAAGACTTATTCCAAAAGTTAAAATTAATAAAGTAGTTTTTAAACAGCCATTATTAACATATCTATATAGAGTGGTGATTGATTTATTAATAATATCTTTCTTTTCTATTTTTATTTGGTAAATAGATTTGTTTTCATCAGTACCTTTTTTTTTAATTGCATCTAATTTATTAAATTTTTCTTCATCTAAATCAATGCCTTTTCTAGAAATAATAAGATTCGCATTAGCTTTTTTTGAGCGACTTTTGAATCATATACAAATTTTACAAAAGAACAAAATCTGTATCTATTTTTACAATTAGTACAAACATAAGGCCATCTACTAAGTTTAGGACATTTACTTTCGATTTAATCTGCATAGTTAACAGGCTTTCTATTTCTTTTAACTTCTTTTGAAATGGCGCTTGGATCATAATCTATAATTTTACTTATTTCAATTAATTTTTTATTGTGAGCAATACAAGAACTAATAGTTTTTCTAATATCTTCATTCATGTGTTTTTATGTTTTCATTTTTTTCATGTCTCCTTATAACTACAAAGAAACATAGAGTATATTATACTATAATCAGACTAAATTTCGTTATTTTAATAAAACGGACATCCAAATGAAATTTAACGCCAAACCAAAAAATTACAAAAAAATATTGAAAATAAAAATAAAATAGTCTATAATACCAAATAGATGCAACGAATCTGAGGAGTAGTTATCCAAGTTTTTTAAAGAGAGTTCATGGTTAGGTGGAAATGAACAAAAACAGATAATGAAGGTAGCAGAGGAGCATGATTTCTGAAATTAGTAAGTAATCCCGGATAATTCCGTTATTAATATTTAAGCTACTGCAAAGTAGAAATTAAGGTGGTACCACGAAACTTTCGTCCTTTTGGATGAAAGTTTTTTTATTTTATATAAGGAGGAGATATTATGTTAGACAAAAAATATAACCACACAGAAGTAGAAAAAGGAAAATATGAAACTTGGAAAACTAAACATTATTTTGAATCTGATTCAAAAAGTTCAAAAGAACCATTTTGTATTGTAATTCCCCCACCAAATGTAACGGGAAAACTTCATATAGGACATGCTTGGGATGTAACTATTCAAGACATAATAATTCGTTATAAAAGAATGCAAGGATATGACTGCTTATGGTTACCTGGAATGGATCATGCTGGTATCGCAACTCAATCAAAAGTAGATAAAAGACTAAGAGACCAAGGCATCAAACCTAGGGAAATGTCTCGTGAAGATTGGCTAAAACAAGCGTGGGCTTGGAAAGATGAATATGCTGAAACAATCCACGAACAATGGGCTAAAATGGGAATCTCAGTAGATTACTCAAAAGAAAGATTTACTCTAGATGAAGGTCTAAATCGTGCCGTTAACGAAGTATTTATTAGATTATACAATAAAGGTCTAATCTATCGTGGAGAAAGAATTATTAACTGGGATCCAGAACAAATGACTGCCCTTTCAACAGAAGAAGTTATCTATAAAGAAGATAAAGGTGCATTTTATCATATTAAGTACTTTATCGAAGGTACAGATGATTATCTAGATATCGCCACAACTCGTCCAGAAACATTATTCGGTGATACTGCTGTTGCTGTTAACCCAAAAGATAAGCGTTACAAACATTTAATAGGAAAAAATGTTATTCTACCAGTAGTTAACAAACTAATTCCAATAGTTGGTGATGAACATGCTGACCCAGAATTTGGAACTGGTGTTGTTAAAATAACTCCTGCTCACGATCCTAACGACTTTGAGGTAGGAAATCGTCACAACCTAGAAAGAATAGTAGTAATGAATCCAGATGCCACTATGAATGAAAATGCTGGTAAGTACAAAGGACTAACTAGAGAAGAATGTCGTGAACAACTAGTAAAAGACTTAGAAAAAGATAATCTTTTAATAAGAATCGAACCAATGGTACACTCGGTTGGACATAGTGAAAGAAGTAATGCTGTTGTAGAACCATACTTATCAAAACAATGGTTTGTAAAAATGCGTCCATTAGCTGATAGAGTCCTAGAAAATCAAAAGAACAAAGATACTAAAGTAAACTTTGTACCACCAAGATATGAAAAAACAATGAATCACTGGATGGAAATAACTTATGACTGGTGTATCTCTAGACAATTATGGTGGGGACATAGAATTCCTGCTTGGTATAAAGGTGATGAAATAAAAGTTCAAGTTGAATGTCCTGGTAAAGACTGGGTACAAGATCCAGATGTTCTAGATACTTGGTTCTCAAGTGCTCTATGGCCATTCTCAACTCTAGGTTGGCCAGATAAAACAGACTTATTAGAAAGATACTTCCCTAATAATGTTTTAGTAACTGCTTATGATATCATCCCATTCTGGGTAAATAGAATGACTTTCCAAGGATTAGAGTTCATGAATGAACGTCCATTCAAAGATTGTCTAATTCACGGATTAATCAGAGATAAAGAAGGCCGTAAAATGTCAAAATCACTTGGTAATGGTGTGGATCCAATGGATGTAATTGATGAGTATGGATGTGATGCTCTTCGTTACTTTCTAACAACAAACTCTGCATCTGGAATGGACTTAAGATATGATGAAGATAAAGTTAAATCATCATGGAACTTTATAAATAAACTTTGGAATGCTTCACGTTTTGTTTTAATGAACATCGAAGACCTAAAGAAAAGAACAATTAATGAAGATGAATTAACACTATATGATAAATGGATTTTAACTAAGAAAAATCAACTAATCAAAAACGTTATCAAAAATATGGACAAGTATGAGTTCCATAACGTTGGAAATGAACTATATAGTTTCATTTGGGAAGACTTCTGTGACTGGTATATTGAATTAACTAAGTCAAATATGACAGAAACAACAAAGACTGTACTTTTAGATACTCTAACAGATATCTTAAAATTACTACATCCATTCATGCCATATGTTACTGAAGAAATATATCAAAAATTACCAATCAAAGATGCAGAATCAATTATGATTTCTTCATACCCAACATACAACAAAAAAGATATTTACAAAGAAGAATCAGAAGAGTTAGAAATTATTTTAGAAGACATAGTAGCAGTAAGAAACTTAAAAGCTTCAAATAAAATAACAAAAGAAGCCCTAGTAAATTTTGAATGTAAGAATGAAAAACTAATTCCAATCTATGCTTCTCAACTAAAAATAACTGAAGACAATCTAACTAGTGATGATCCAGATAATATGGTAAGTTGTAATTACAAATCACAAAATATTACAATTACTTATTTCTTTGAAGAAGCCCATGTTGATGAAAAAGCTATTGAAGAAGAAATTAATAAATTAAAAAGTTCAATAGAGCGTCGTGAAAAATTACTAAGTAATGAAAACTATGTAAATAAAGCACCAGCTAATATCGTTGAACTTGATCGAAAAAAACTAGCTGAAGAAAAAGAAAAGTTAGAAAAATTATTAAAATAATAAACTACTAAAAGATGCGAAAACAATACCGAACCTTCGCATCTTTTTCTGTGTCAAAAATTAGAAAAAACTTAGTAAGTCCAAACTTTTTTCGACAAAAGCAGTCATAGATTATTGCTATCATAAACTTGGTGATAATATGAAAAAGACAATGATAATAAGCCTTGCCTCAATAATACTAGGAGCTCTAAGTGCCATGCTATTAAATAGTACTTATAAAGAAAAATTAATTAATACTTTTAGTGAAGGAAAAACTTATTACTTTATTCAAGAAGGAGTCTATTCCTCCAAAGAAATAATGACTGAAAATACTAAAGATATCCAAGTAAAAACCGTAGACAACCTAAATAACAAACATTATGTCTACCTAGGAATTACTCGTGATAATAACAACGCTAAAAAGATTAAAGATATATACGAAAAGAAAGGCTACCAAATATATATAAAAGAACAAAATCTCTCCAACGAAGAATTTTATAATAACGTAACCCAATTTGATATCCTAGTAAACAGTACTGATAAAGCTTCAGAAATCCTAACTATTGAAGAAGTTGTTTTAGCAAACTACGAAGAATTAATAAAAAAAGACAAATAATTAATAAAAAATCTCGGAAAACTTCTAAAAAAATCTAATAATATAATGAGGTGATAAAAATTCATTATACAATAAAAGATTTTCCATTAGAAGAAAGACCAAGAGAGAAGGTAAAACAATATGGTATAAATAATGTTACTAATAAAGAACTACTATCAATAATCTTAAAAACAGGTACTAAAAGCATAAATGTTGAAGACCTAGCTCTAAGTATTTTAAGAAAGTACAAACTTCATGAATTAAAAGACGTAACTATAACTGAACTAACTAAAATAAAAGGAATAGGTGAAGTAAAAGCCATAGAACTTCTAGCGGCAATCGAACTTGGAAAAAGAATTAACTATAAAACAGAAGAAAAAAAGAAAAAACTAAATAATCCAGAAGTTATTTTTCAAGAAATGCGCTACCTGTTCATTGATAAAAAGCAAGAATTATTTTACTGTCTTTATCTAAATGAAAAACAAGAATTAATAGAAAGGAAATTATTATTTATGGGAACAGTTAATAAAAGTATTACTCATCCAAGAGAAGTATTTAAGGAGGCTTACAGATTAAGTGCCTCTAGTATTATTTGTATGCATAATCATCCAAGTAACGATCTAAGACCAAGTAAATCGGATATAGAATTTACTACCTCACTAGTAGAAATAGGAAAACTTCAAGGAATACCAGTAGTAGATCATATTATAGTAGGAGATAGTTCATTCTATAGTTTCTATGAACATAATAATATTTTAAGTATCTAAAGAAATGGAATGATTATATGAAAATAAAAAAGTATCTAGTAACCATAACTCTAACACTTATTATAATGTTTACTTTACTTATCACATCTCTATATTTAACTGATACAACTATCCCTGAAGATATTTTAAAAACAATTACTATGTTTCCAACTAAAATAGCTTTATCAAAAGAAAATACAATCTCCCAAGATGAAAGTTACTTAATTCAAAAAAATATTAATGAAACATTAGTAAATGAAGTAGAGGAGTTAAAAAAACTATTAGATTTAAATAAAACCATAACAGAATACACCCCAGTAAATGCTACCATAACTTCTAGAAATAAAAGTTATTGGTTCAATACTCTAAATATTGATAAAGGTAGAAAAGATGGACTAAAAAAAGACATGGCTGTCATAACTAAAAATGGTCTAATTGGTAAAATAAGTAAAGTATACTCTTCTTATAGTGAAGTAAAATTAATTACAGCTGATGATATAAATAATAAAGTAAGTGTTGCTATCAAAAGTAATGATCGAGATATTTATGCTATTCTAAATGGCTATGACCACAAGAATGATTTATTAAAAGTAATTTGGGTAGATAAAGATGCTGCTATTGAAAAAAACACCGTAGTAACTACATCTGGTCTAGGTGAAAAGTTTCCAGCAGGTATTTATATTGGTACAGTAGAAAAAATAGAAAGTGATAAATATAACCTAAGTAAAACTATTTATATAAAAACAAATCAAGACTTTAATAACATTCACTACGTAACAGTCCTAACGGAGAAAAAATAATGATTCCACTAATAATAATTACACTCTCTCTGATTTTAGATGGAATCCTTTCTAATATTTTTCCCTATACCGTAAATAATCTCTCTTTATTTACTCCTTTACTAACATTAATAAGCATCTATCTCATTTACCCATTTTATAAAAAGAAAGAAAATAAGTACATATTAACTATCTTTCTAACAGGTATCATCTACGACTTATTATATACAAATCTTATCTTTTATAATGCCATTATCTTTACTATAATAGGTATTATTTCTAAATATATCTACAAGCACTATGAAATAAACTATCTAAATATCATAATCCAAATAATTCTAATAGTAACTATCTATGAATTATTAAATGCTCTAATAATAATTTTATTTAACTTAGTACCCATGAGTATATCAAGACTATTCTATAAAATTACTCATAGTCTTCTCCTAAACATAATCTATTCAGAATTACTTCTTCTAATTATAAATATACTTCCAAATAAATATAAAAAAGTAAATATAAATTAAAGTATATTTATTTTTTTTGTTCATAAAATTAACTAAAAGGAGAATTATTATGAACAAGAAAACAGTAAAGAAAAAACTAGTACTCAAAAAAAGTATCCGTAGCTTCTTAACTCGTTGTATGATTACTATAATACTCGTATTACTAGCCTTAATCGCTATCAAAACAAACAGTAATATTAAAACTATAATTACTAAAAATGTCTATGAAAAAAACTTTAAATTCGCTAAAGCAAAAGACATATATCAAAAGTACTTTGGCAGTATTCTCCCCATAGATAAAGTTGTTAAAGAAGAACAACCTGTATTTAGTGAAAAATTAACTTATAAAAAAGAAAATGCCTATAAAGATGGTGTTGTCTTATCTGTAGATAATAATTATATGATACCAGCTTTAGAGTCTGGTGTTGTAGTCTTCTTAGGAGAAAAAGAAGAGTATGGTACTACTATAATTATAGAACAAATAAATGGAGTAGAAGTTTTCTATTCTAATGTTGATGCCTTAAACTTAAAATTATATGATTATGTTGAAAAAGGAAAATTAATAGGAGAGGTTAAAGATAATAAATTGTATTTAGTATTTTCAAAAGATGGGAAGTATTTAAACTATAAAGACTATATCTAAGTATTTTGAAATACATTTCTTAGTATATATATTTGCTTTTATCTCTATTTTAACAGCTTCTTTTTCTACCTTTATCATTATAAGTTTTCTAATAATAGTCCATGAACTAGGTCATTTCCTAACTGCTAAAACACTAGGTATAAAAGTAGATAAAATAGTAATATATCCCTTCGGTGGAATAGCAAAATTTAATATGCCTCTAAACACAAGTATTATAAAGGAAATAATAATCTTAATAATGGGACCAGTATTTCAAGTACTTGCTTATTTTATTTTATTAAAGACAATGCCTGATCAAATAGAAAGTATAAAACTATATCATTATAGTATTCTAATATTTAATCTTTTACCAGTTTATCCCTTAGATGGAGGTAAACTAGTAAATCTCTTTTTTTCCCTAAAGTTCTCTTTTAAAAATAGTTTTTATCTTGAAATCTTAATCAGTTACTTAATGGTATTTTTATTAGTCATAGTAAATAGAGAAAATATAAATATAAATTTATTAATAATTGTTATCTTTCTTTTATATAAAATAACAAAAGAGTATAAACAAATAGAACTCTTTTATAATAAATTTCTTTTAGAAAGATACATCAATAAATATAATTTTAAACATAGTATAATAATAAATAATATAAATAAATTTCATAGAAATAAAAGACATTTATTAAAAACATCCAATAAATACTACTTAGAAGAGGAAATTTTAAAAAAAATTTATAAAAATCGTTGACATATTAAAATTTGCTATGCTATAATCTTATTGCTGACTGAGATTATTGGTTAGTTATGGGGCATTAGCTCAGCTGGGAGAGCGCCACGTTTGCACCGTGGAGGTCAGCGGTTCGATCCCGCTATGCTCCACCATATTGAATTTAACGTTGAGAAATCAACGCTTTTTTATTGCTAAAATTGTTTTACCCCTTATTTACCCCTTATTTTTGAAAAGAATGTTTAAAATAATTAAAAAACTTTAAATTTGAAAATTTTAAACAAGTAATGCAAAGAAAATAAAAAAAGAAGTAAAAGAAAAAGAAAAATTAAAATAAAGACATCTTTCAATTTAAAAAAACTATGATTTGCTACACACTTTTTTTCATGATTTAATATTGACATAAGTGTGAAGTTTGTGTAAAAAAAGTGATCTTTCATATTTACAATTTATTTGGATATGTTACAATAAAAGTGTAAATGGTTTTACTTTGCAGTACTCTATGTATAACTTTGTCCTGCATTTTGTTGACCTTTTATAAGATATATGATATAATATGTCGCAATTATTATGTATTAATAATGCATAATAAATATATATATACATAAAGTAATTATGTATATATATACATGAATGTCTCATCTACCATGTGTGGAAGGAGAAACGGGGTCGCTATAGTTAGCGTCCCTTGAAAAAAGCACCACTAGTTCATACTAGTTTGGTGCTGTTTTTTTGTTTTAATAATATAATTCTTATACTCATTTAATAATTTATTATGTTTCCATTGATAAACTATTGGATATCCAGTCCACAATGTAACATAAGAATTATTTTTGTTTTTATCTAAAATAACTAAATATCTGTTTTTTGGATCATAACATAGAATTCTTTCTTTTTTTCCTTTTGGTTTACTCAGTTCCTTTTCCCAAATCAGTAGTTGGCGATTAAAAAAACCAGATAAATTTAAACAACTCAAACGATGAGGACATATATGCCTTGGTTCTTTTTCCAAATTAATTAATGGATTATATTGAAAATGGTAGCTACATGGATCACTTGGACAAGGATTTTTATGACAAGGGACTGTTTCCTTCTCTTTAGTAATCATGTGAAAAAATGTACCACATTTATTATCATATTTTGGATATCTTTTTGGTATAATAGGAAACCCATCATAAGTGATTTTCTTATTTAAGAAATGATTTTGATAATGATTATATTTTGAGTTAACAGCCTGTTCTATATTACTATCGTTGTATTTCATTAAAGTTACCTCTAACTACTAAAATGTTAAAATTATTATTGACAGAAGAAGAACTGATTAAATTTAACCCAGTTTTTTCTTTCAGGCGTTGTATTATTTTTATTTTTGCTTCACTTAGTTCGTTTGGCTGGGAAAGTTCAAGATCAATTAACTCTCTTTTTCTAGAATAATATCCGATTGCACCAATCAATAAATCTACTAATTGTAATATTTCTGCTTCCTCTGATCTGATGAGTTGAATTCGTCTAATAACTTCATTTTTAAAATCATAAATGTTATTGCATAAAACATTTTGTAGTGTCCTAATTCTGTCACCACCTCTAGTATCCTTTATATCCATGTAAATAAAAAAATGGTCATTAGGTGTGGTGAATTCATTAAGTAATATATAATACATTCGATAGTACCACAAATTATATTCATCATCTGTTGGGTGTGTGCTTACCAAATCCTTTTTGTTATCAAAAATCAAACACTTAAACTTTAAATTTTGTTCTAAAAGAATATAATCTATAATTTCGTAATAAAACTCTAGTTTTTTCTTACCAACTTTTGTCCATTTTAATTCAAACTTTTCTGATAGACCGTGTTTCTTTTTTAACATTCTAATATCATCGCTAATTCTTTTTCTCACAAATTTTGGACATTGAATAGCACCCAATACCATACAATCAGAATCATCATATGACAAATGACAACTTTCGTCACAATAAATATTATATTCCATATAATCACTTCTTTCCTGTCTTTTATATTACCATATTTAATTTGATTTTAAAATTAAATTAGCAAACTTTTTCTAAACAATTCAACAAACGTATTTCTAGTAATAATAGATTTAAAGCTTTTTAATTATATATAATTTATGATTGAGTAAAATTCTCCTTGGTAGCTATAAATCTTTGACAAAAAAAGATACAAAGCACATTTTACAGAGTTTTAACATCTGTAATTGATATATGGTCTTTAGAATTTTATCTTTTACACAAGTAGTATAATTGTAATTAATAATTTGTAGTTGAAGCGAATAAATAAGATAACTATAAGATATCCAAAGTAGTCTTTAGAATTTTATCATGCAAAACCATATTGGATTTAACGTTGAGAATTCAACAATTTTATTTTGACCAAAACCATCTTTTATTTATAAATGAATAATGTTATAATCATCATAGAGTAGGAGGAAAATCATGGCAACGCATATATTGCTTATTATAGCTATTTTACCAATATTTTTAATTGGAAGTTATGTTTATAAAAAAGACAAAAATAAAGAACCAACTAGATTATTAATAAAACTATTTTTAGGAGGAATAGCATCATGCTTCTTAGTGCTTTTTATATCTTTATTACTGGAATTATTATTTCCAAAAGCAGTAGCCCTAAATATAAAAACAGATAGCTTTTTAAAGATAATATTTCATTGTTTTATTATAGTTGCCCTAATAGAAGAAGGATGCAAACTATTAATGACATATTTGGTTTCATATAAACATGAAGAGTTTGATGAGTTGTATGACATTATAATTTATTCAGTATTTACTGCCCTAGGTTTTGCTGCTTTTGAAAATATTTTATATGTCCTAGGGGCTGAAACATATGTAGAAGGAGTACAGGTTGGTGTATTAAGAAGTCTCCTAGCTGTACCAGGCCATGCGTGTGATGGCTTATTTATGGGCTATTACCTCAGTTTAGCCAAAGTAGCCAGTCTTAAGAACAACCCACAAGAAGAAAGAAAAAATATTATAAAAAGTTTATTAGTACCAACCGTCCTACATGGTGTATATGATTTATGTTGCTTTGCAGCAGCAAGAACATCTCTTATCATAATTTTCTTTTTTATCTTTGTAATAGCAATGTACATAATATCAATAAAAAAGTTAAAATATGTCGCAACTAATAATTATCAATTGTTTAATAGACCACAAGAACCACAAGTAAGATATTGTGCGAATTGTGGAGAAAAAGCTCAAGGATTATTCTGTGTACGTTGTGGACATAGAATTCAATAAGTGGAGGAGAAAATATGAAAGTATTATTATATACAGAAGGAGCTAAAATGACTTCTAATTCAGGACTAGGAAAGGCTATAAAACATCAAGAAAAAGCTTTAGAATTAGCAAAAGTTCCCTATACAACAAATTTAAAAGATGATTATGACATAATCCATATAAACTTTTATGGACCAAGATCATATCATCTAGCTAAAAAAGCTCATCGCCAAGGAAAAAAAGTAGTTTATCATGCTCATAGTACTGAAGAAGATTATAAATCAGGCTTTATTTTTGCTAAACAAACAGCTCATTTATTTAAAAAATGGTTAATTAAATGCTATAGTCTTGGAGATGTAATTGTAACACCAACTCCATATTCAAAAAAATTACTAGAAGGATATGGTATAAAAAAGAAAATCTATGCTATCTCAAATGGTATAGAATTAGATTTATTTAAAAAAGATGAAAAAGCCGGTAAAAGATTTAGAAAAGAGTATAACTATTCAGAAAAAGATAAAGTAATAATTGGTATAGGTCTATACATAACTAGAAAAGGTATAGTAGACTTTGTAGAACTAGCAAAACGTCTACCTGAATATAAATTTATTTGGTTTGGTTATAGTCCTCTAGCAGCCGCAACAGAAGATGTAAGGAAAGCTGTTAATACTAAACTAGATAACTTAGTATTTGCAGGACATGTTCCACAACAAACAATAAAAGATGCTATGAATGGTTGTGATATATACTTATTCCCAACTCTAGAAGAAACAGAAGGAATTCCAATTATTGAAGCTTGTGCTTGTCAAACTACTGCTGTTATTAGAGATATTCCAATATTTGAAGAAATGTTAGAAGATGGTAAAAATGTTTACAAAGCTAAAACTCTAGATGAGTTTGAAGAAAAAATAAGAGGAATAATGGAAGGAAAATTACCAAAAATTGGTAAAAACGCCTACAAAATAGCAGAAGAAAGAGATATAAAAAGAGTAGGAGAACAACTTAAACAAGTTTATGAAGCTGTCTTAAAAATGTAGAAGATTAGAACTAATCTTCTTTTACTTTACACAAAAACCAAAATTCACTTGAAAAAAGAGCAAATAAAAGTTACAATCATATTAAGGATATGGCTTCGGTTGAAGGATAAATATTCTTAAAAAAATTATTAGGAGGTGCACGAATGGCAATTCATGTAGAAGAAGAAGCATTAAACGATTTAAGAAATGCTCTAGAAACAGCTGGTGAAGATTACAAAAACAAATTATCAAGATTACAAAACCTAATTAACGAAATCACTTCAGGTGACATTCAAGGAGATCCAGCGAACGACTTATTACAAAAGTTCCAAGCTAAAGAAGAAACATTCAAGAGATTAGCTCAAACAATTGATGAAGCAGAAGAGTACATGGGAATGCAAAAGACAAAGTTTACAAGTCTTATTGGAGACCTATCATCATCAATGAAATAGTAAAGGGAAAGGTGGAGAAAATATATGAATTTAACAATTAATCCAGGAGCAGCTACTGAAGATGCTAGCCAAATCGACAGCATCATCAATGATATCAGTTCTGCAATGGAAACATTAGACGCTGCAATCAAGAGAAATATTCCAAATGGAGTAGAAACTGCTTGGTCAGATGAAGTAAGAAACAATTGGGAAACTTACTATGGTTCAGATGTACCAGAAGCTATGGAAGCTATGAAAATGAGTGCTGCAAACTTACGTCTAGCAGTTGATCAAGCTTTAAAATATAGCCAAGAACAATAATAAAAACTATGCATTGCTTATGCAGTGTGTAGTAAATAGAGAGCATTTCTCTATTTACTAGACTTTGTATAAAATAAAAAGGAGAGTGCTAAAATGACATCTATAAGAGGCATAATTCAAAAAAAACTAAGTCAGCCAATAACATATGGTGGGTATTCTGAGGATAATATATGTAGAATTGATGCGAAAGCTGATTCTGCAAGAAATTACATAAATCCAGATGAGGTTTACCTAAAAATAGAAGAGTTAATAAATACAATAAATATAGGCTTTAAAAATATTGCTAATAGGCTATCGGATATCAAAATATCAGAAGATGTTTTACTAGTCAATGATCAAACAATGCAGCCAATAGTTGATGAACTTGCTGAACAAATAGGTGGTAAATTAGATAATAATGAAGATATATCACCATTAGCACAACAATTAGAAATAGCATTACAAAATGTATATGATAGTGCTTGTGATGCCTATGAAACTAAGCAAGCGGAACTTAACAAAGGTGCAAGAAGAATATGTGAAAACAATTCTGAAGTGGCATATGTACAGGTAATATCATAGAAAGGAATGTTAATATGAGTTTGACGGATTTTTGGAATGGTAGAAATGAAAGGGTAAATAATGCATATGCTGATATCGCAAAAGAAAGAGGAAGTGTTAGTGCAGACCCAGAAAAAAGCATTTTGGTGGATGAAGAGTTTGAAAGTGTAAAAGCAAAAATAGAAGATGAAAAATTAATATGCCAACAAGGAATTGATGAGTTAAATAGTCTTAGAGGTATGCAGGAAGCAGGAATACGAATTGACACAGGTGCATTTGATGTTATATATGATCAAATAAAAAGCTTAGTTGATGATATAAAAACCCAAATGGATCAAAAAATAGAAGATGTTGTAATGTATAACAATGCAACGTGGTGGCAACATGCTAAGAGTACTTTTAAAATGTCAACTTCGAAATTTCTTGAAGGTGGCTTATCGATATTTGAAAACATAGGAGATGGCGCTGTTGCATTAGGTGGATTTATAGGTGGCTTTTTTAATGAAAATTTTCAAAAGCAGTGTGCTGAGTATATAAAAAAGTCATGGTCACATGATCTTTTCAATTCATACTATAAAAGCGATGAAGCTAAACTAAGCTTTTATACAGAAAATAGTCCAAAAGCTGCATTTAAAAAAGCAATAGGAGAAGTAGGCGGCTACCTAATAGGCAGTTTTGGAGCTCCACTTTATATTGCAGGTGGACTTGGAAAAGGAACTGAAACTGGGCTAAATCTAGGCTTAAGCTATAATCAAGCAGTAGGACTTGGTACAGCACAAACATTAGGACGCAGTATAGTAGCTGCTGGAGGAGTTTTCCCAACTAGAAATCCAATTCCAAGTACAAGTACAGCACTATCACTATATGCAAATTCAGTAGGACCAGTTGCAACAGCTGCACAAGCAGTAGCAGGTACTATGCTAAAAGCTTCACCTATTTTTGGAGTGAATGCCATTGAAAACTACATAAATGCAAATGCACGGGCTAAAAGTGAAAGTTTAGATAACTTTGACATTCAAAAATTAAGTGACTCAGTACCAACCAAAATGACATTTAAAAATGATGGAAATGCCTCAGGTTCTGGCTCTAGTAATACAGGCGGTGCAAACAATGCTAATCAGCAATCAAATAATAGCAACAAGAATAATGGAACAAGTTACACACCACCATCAACAAATCCACCGCAACCGGTTACACCAACTGAGCCAGTAACTCCAACAGAACCTACAACACCTGAGGAACCAGTTACGCCAACAGAACCAACTACACCTACGGAGCCAACGACTCCAACGGAACCTACAACACCAGAAGAGCCAACGACTCCAGAAAATCCTGGAACGACAATTACTAATCCAGAACCAACGCCAACTCCACCAGTAAAAGATGACAATAGTGGAAGCAATAGTGGTGTAGACCATGGTGGTAATTATGATAATGGAACAGGAAATATCTGGTCTGGAACAACTGATAATGGTGAAGTAACAGAACCAGAATTACCAGACGGGGAATTACCAATAGAAGAACCAACAGACACAGAACATCCTGGAACTGAAGAAAGTGTATATACAATCCCAACTGATTTAAGTGGTGTAACTACTAAGAAAAAATCAAGCAGTGGAAGTAGTGTTATACCAATACTTGGTGGTTTAGGAGCCGCTGCTGCAGTAGGGGTTGGTGCTAAAATATATATGGACAACAAAAAGAATAATGACAACGGTGAAGATGATGACTACAATGATGACTTTGAATTCAAAGATGAAAATAATGATAATGGTGATGATCTTCTTGCTGATGAATGGAAAGAAGACGATAATGATGATACAAGTCTAAACTTCAATGACATAGTAAATGACGCAAGTGAAGATAATAATGACTTAGGAGAAATTTAAAATAAAATTTAAATAAAAAGGAGAAAGATTATGAAAGAAAGATTTTTACCAATTGGTACAGTATTATTACTAAAAGGTGGAAAGAAAGAAGTAATGATAACAAGTTATTGTATCTTCCCAGCTAAAGTTCAAAAACCAAATGGAGAAGCAATTGAAGGTGGACCAAAATTATACGAATATGGTGGCTGTGTATATCCAGAAGGAATTTTAGATAGTAATATGGCTTGTGCTTTTAATCATGACCAAATAGAAAAAATTGTTTATTTAGGTTATGAATCAGAACAACAAAAAGAATTATCAAAAATATTAAATGCTGGTTACGAAGCATACAAAACCCAATATGAAAATGGTGCTGCTTCAACAACACCACAAACAAAAGAACAAGAAGGAACTACTCCAACTGAGTAATTCCTTTTTTTATGCAAAAAACTAACTAATTAAATCACCCAGAAGACAAAAAATTACGCCACTTTATACCTCTTTTCCCGTTCCCTAGAAATATTCAAAATAATACCAACAATCATCATATACGAAAGTAAACTAGAACCACCATACGATATAAAGGGTAGAGTAATACCCGTAATAGGAACAAGACCAACCGTCATCCCAATATTTTGTACCTGTTGAAATAAAAGCATTGCTACAATTCCAATCAAAATATATTTATCAGTATCATTAATTCTTCTTCTAGCAAGCCTAATAATACTTAAATCAAAATATAAAATTATTCCCAGTAACAAACAAATCCCAACAAAACCAAAATTAGATGCAAACACTCCAAATATAAAATCAGTCGAAGACTCTGGAAAATAAATCGGAGTCTTATTAAATCCATATCCCACAAAAGAAGAAGAACCAATTGCCGCTAGGGCATTCTCTAACTGTAACCCAGACCCCGTTTGCCAATCAAACAACCTCTCCAGTCTATAGTAAATTGAACTTCCAAATATCTTAATAAAAATATCCTCCTTAAAAAAATAAAGACCTAAAAAACAACCCATACCAACACCAAATAAAATAATCGCTATAACAAACCATCTAATTCTAATACCAGATACAAACATCATCGCAATATATATAATAAAATAAATAATAACAGCACCCGTATCAGGTTCTAAAAAAGTAAGAATAGAAGGAATTAATACAACTCCAAAACTCTTTACAATAAACAAAAACTCTTCCCAAAGACTAGGATTTTTATACTTATTCCTAAAATTATGTATCATACTAGCAAGTACTAACATAATAAATATCTTCATAAATTCACTTGGTTGAACACTACCAATACCAGGTATAATTAACCAACATTTACTGTTATTAATAGGTGTACCAAATAATAAAAGTACAACCAATAATAAATTCCCAATAATATATAAAATCCAAGTATGTCTATATAAATATTCATTTCCTAATTTAACTAAAACAAAAACTAATCCCACACCAACCATATACCAAATAGCTTGTTTTAAAGCCAAATTACCAAGAGACTTAGAAGTATAAGTTAGTGCACTATAAATACTAATAATACTAATAATAGCCATTAAAACTATTGGAATAACTATTCTAAAATTAATTTTAAATTTACTCATATAATCAAACCTTTCATTTATATTATGTTAAAATCTATCAATTTTTATTTTTTTATTTCATAAAATATAAAGAAGAATAAATAAAAGGAGATATTTTATGAAAAAACTACCTAAAATTTATCAAAATGAAATTACAAAAAAAATTAATAATAATAAAACTGTCTGCTACTTAAAAGAAGAATCATCTCTAGATCCCCATCAAGGTATTCCAACCATTCTCTCTAAAATAGATCAAGTCTTCTCTGGATATGGTTATTCATACAATATACCAGTAACTATAAAAACAACTAATCACACATATAACACCAGTCTAATTGCTAAAACTACTACCAATCTAGTTACTCTAGATAACGACATCATTCCAATATCAGACATAATAGATTTCCAAATAAACTAAAAAGATTGTTATGACTTCAGAATATAATCTTGTCACTAACAATCTTTTTTTATTGTTATTTTTTACTTAGCATAATTCTACATAAGTATCTGCTAAACATTGTAATGCACCAACACAACCTAAATCTAATGTAAAGAATTGATTAGTACTTACATAACCATCATTAGTACTATTAGGATATAAAATTCTACATGTACAGCAACAATCATCTAATGCTTCAATTCTAAATACAGTTGATTGTCTACTTTCTCCATTTAATGTATAAGGAAAACTCCATTGAGTACCAGTACAACAATTATATAAAGTAATTGGTCTAGTATTATAGCAAACACTAGTACATACTGGTCCTAAAAAAGGTTTATCACAACCAGAGTAACTTTCATTATCAAAATCTTGTTTTTGAAGAGCAAGTATTTTTCTTAATACATCTGCTAAACAACAAGTACGATTCTTATCTTCACAACCCATCTTCACAACTCCTCCTTTCTATAAATTAGAAACAACAGCATCTTCTATACATTGAATTGCACAAATACAACCTAAATTAACATTAATAAAACTACCACTAGCAACATAATTATCCCCATCTCTATATAAAACCCTAAGTGTAACACAATCATCATCTACTTTATGAACTCTAAATAATGTACTAGTCTGCATAACATTACTACTATCCATATAATTAGCACTTAATATAGTACCTTTCTTATTATATAAAGTAATAACTCTAGTATTATAATAAATACAATTAATAGTAGGTCCTAAAAAAGGTTTAGTGCAACCTTCCTCTACACAACACTCATCAAGAGAATTATCTTGTAGTAGAGCAATTAGTTTCAGCAAATTCTTAATACAACGATTAGTAGTCATAGTCCCCACCTCTTTATCTATTTCTAATATAAAGTATTCAAAAACTTATATTTGGTGTTTATAAATACCTATATAATTATATGTAGTATTAACTAAAATATCTTTATTTTTTTCTTCTCTTATTATATAATTAATATGGTGATAAAAATGGAATATGCTGTAATAGCAATTATCTTAATTATTATTTTATTAGCAATCATAAAAGCTAATAAGAAAGATGCCGGACTAGATTTTAATAAATTAGTTGAATATCTAGGTGGTAAAGAAAATATTGTTGATACTGAGATTAATTTATCTAGATTTAAAGTTACTTTAAAAGATGTCAGTAAAGCCAATAAAGAGGGCATTCAAAAACTAGGAGCTAAAGGAATTGTTGAAATAGACAATCAATTAAAAATAATTTTAGGTCCTGAATCTAAACAATTAAAAAAATACATAGACGAAATAAAATGACAAAATTTGTCATTTTTTTCATATTTCGACAAAATACGACATATTAAAATTATATAATTCAAACTAAGAGGTGTACTTATGCCAATATTTGAAAATATAATTTTATTATTCGTATTTTTATTTTTTCCAATAACTTGCTACTTAATATATATAACTCATCTAAGTAATATGGATAGAAAAGAACAAAGTATTTTATTAGATATTTCTCTAATATCAGCTTTATTTTTAATAATTAGATATATTAATGATAAATCTATTTATATTCTTCTTTTTTATAATATTCCTTTACTTATAGCATACTTAAAAGGAAAAATACCAACTATAATAGCTCTTTCTATAACTATTGTTTTCTTTTATAATCTCTACATAAGTATTCCTTTAATTATTTTAAGTTTAGAGTACTTATTATATTTTATAATTTACTTATACATATCTAAGTATAAAAGTAAATCTACTAACTATATAAATATATTTGTTGCTATAAAAATATTTATGATATCTTTTATAATATTTTATATAATTAATCCTAATGGCTCTATTATAAGTAATTTAATATATCTAATTATAACTACAACTCTTTTTATAGTATTTACATACCTAAGTCTTTTCTTATTTGAAAAGGGTGAAGATATTACTAATCTTTATAGTATTATGAAAGAATCTAAAAAGGATAAATTATTATTTGAATCTTTATCTAAACTAACACATGAGTTAAAAAATCCAATTTCAGTCTGTAAAGGTTACTTAGAAATAATTGATAAAAATGGCTATCAAAAAGCTCCTAAGTATTTACCAATTATCTCTAGTGAAATAGAAAGATCTTTATCAGTAATAAATGATTTTTCTTCTCTTGGTAAATTAAAAGAATTAAATAAAGAAGAAGTAGACTTACAAGTATTATTAGAAGAAATAATAACTATTCTAAATCCACTATTTAAAAAGTATAATGCAAATATTTATCTAAATGTCAAACAAGATATTTATCTAAGTCTAGATTATTTAAGAATGAAACAAGTCTTTGTAAACATCTTAAAAAATGCCTTAGAGGCTAGAAAAGAAGAAGAACCACTAAATGTCCAAATAGAAGTAAAAAAGTCCTTAAAAGCCGTAAAAATAATAATTAAAGATAATGGAATAGGTATGGATAAAAATACACTAGATAAAATAACTGAAATATTTTATACAACTAAAGCAAATGGTAATGGGCTAGGTGTAGTCTTATCCAAAGAAATAGTAGAAATGCATCATGGTACTATTAATTATAAATCTCAAAAAGAAAAAGGAACGACTGTTACTATAACCTTACCATGTAATTAAAAAAGATTAGCAAAACTAATCTTTAATTTTTTTATATGTTTTAACTGCCTTTTTATATTTTTCTCTGGCATTATTAAGTTCAGTTGGAAAACATTCTGCTAGTTGTGGTAAAGTCCGACCAAGATCATGAATCTCTAGTTCTGAGACTCCTTCGTATTGTTCTGTCATTACCTCAAAAAAAACTCTCTCAACATCTTCTCTAAAAACTTCATTAACGCTTTTACCAGTATAACGTTTAACCATTCTTCCAAGTAAATTTTGATGTGGTATCCATTTCTTTACTTCTTCACCAGAATCAACTGATGGTCTACATTCATATATTCCAAAAATATTTTTCTTTGGAATAAGAGTTGCTCCCCCTGATGGTCTATGTTCTAAGTCATATGAACATCCAGTCTCAGTTAACATTGAACATTCTCTTTTCATCGAAAATAAATCAACTACATCACGATCCTTATTTCTTGCTCTTAAGTATAGAATAGGAAAAGCAATCGTTTTACCATTAATCTTTTGAATATCAATTCCTGCAACAATTGATATATTTCCAGTCTCTAACGCTTTTAAAATTTCACTTTTAGTAATACTAGGAAAATCACTAACAAAGTAGTCACATCCTGATTTTTTACAACATACCCCTCCACATGAACTACAAATATTTTTATTTTCATATCTTTGCATAATAATCCCCCATTTACAAGTAATGTATTTTACCATCTTTCTTGTAAATTTACAATAAAAAACAAGATCCAAAATAAAAAGGCACTTAATTCGTAAAAATTAAATGTCATCAAAATACCAGGTAGACATTTAGTTAACTAAATGCTCCATATCTAAAATTAACATAATAAGCTGACACATACAAGTAAACCCAATAAAAAATATCTAAAGAAAAAAAGTCTTTCGACTTTATTGATAGTAGTAATTATTACTAAAACTATTATAACCATATGGATAATAAGGTACTGGATATACTGGGTAATATGGATAAACTTTATTAGGATTCATGTTATTTATTTGATTGTTATTAGCAATGCCATATCCCAGTGCTGTTCCAGCAAGTCCTCCAACAACAAAAGGTGCCCAAAAGAATCTTTCTCCATTGTTATTATAGGAATAAACAGGATAATTTTTATTATTCATACCATACGAAACATTTCTATAAGGATTCATAAAAGTCCCTCCTTATAATAATTTATGAAAAAATCTAAATTATGTTCAAAATTTAAATTCCAAATTCAAATAACAAAATATTTTCATTGCTAAAAAATAAAATTCTGATATAATAGTCAAGCAACCAAATTTATTGTATAATAAAAATAGAGGTGATACTAATGGAAAGATTACAAAAAGTAATAGCGGCATCAGGAATAACTTCTCGCCGTAAAGCAGAAGAGTTAATAACAGAAGGCAAAGTAAAAGTAAATGGACAAATAGTAACTGAACTAGGTACAAAAGTATCTGATAAAGATAAAATTTTAGTTAATAATGAACCAATCACAAAGGAAGTAAAAGAATACTACCTTTTAAATAAACCAAGAGGAGTCTTAACTACAACATCAGATGATCGTTCTCGTAAAACTGTAGTAGACTTAATCCCAACCTCAGCAAGAATTTATCCAGTAGGTAGATTAGACTATGATACAACTGGTCTTTTAATTTTAACAAACGATGGTGAATTTGCTAATATTTTAATGCATCCAAGTAATAATATCGAAAAAGTATACATGGCTAAATTAAAAGGCATTATTAAAAAAGAACAAATTGAAGCTTTAAAAGAAGGTGTAACTATTGATGAAGCTACAACAGTAGCAGCAAAACGGGTAAAACTAAAAAAGTTTGATCCTAAAACAAATACTTGTATGGTTCAAATAACAATCTGCGAAGGAAAAAATCATCAAGTTAAAAAGATGTTTGCCGCAGTAGGCTTTGATGTTATAAAGCTAAAAAGAGAAAAAGAAGGCTTCTTTGACTTAAAAAATCTTCAATCAGGTGAATTTAGAAAACTAACACCAAAAGAAGTAAAAAGAGTCTATGGTCTAGAAGAAAATAAATAAAGAATTCTACCTAAGTAGAACAAAATAAAAAGACATGTTTCAAACTATAAAACATGCTTTTCTTTTACATAAAAATATCTCTTCTTAATATCATAAACACTACTAAAAATATAACCGCTAAAATTAATGCACTAACGACTAAATCAAGTAAACTAACAGTCTTACCATTAGCATCTCTTAATATATCTAAATAATTATCCGGATTCTTCTCCTTTATTTTTTCAATTTTTTTATTTAAGACCTTCATATAAACCATATTAGCAACCGTTACATAAATAATCCTCATCAAAATAAAAAGTATTAGTAATTTTAAACCAATTCCCCAAGAATAATAAGCTAGGGCATATAGTAAAAAATCTCCTATAGCGGCACAAATACCTAATAAATTAAATCTATTAAAACAAAAATAAAAAGGACCAGTTAAAAAGACAAATACCTTATTTTCATTATAACAAACAGTATCAAATCTATCTCCTAAATATATTTCTAAATCAGATGCACTAGGATTTTTACTTTCTTTAGTAATAACTTCACCATTTACCATATAACCACAATGTAAACACCAAAAACTATGCATTGGTCTTCCACACTTAGGACAATTCTTAGGATAAGCCATCTTAATCCCCTCCACTATGATAAGTATAAACTATAATCACTATCTAAACAAGCCAAAAAAATACACAAAAAAAGAATAAATAAATTATTCTTCTACTTCAATAGCACCAGTAGGGCAAGCTTCAGCTGCATCTCTAACAGCTTGTTTTTCATCCTCTTGTACTTCTTCTTTTTTTACTTCTGATAAACCATTATCACCAATTTCAAAAATACTATCAGCTATAGCGCAGCAAGCACCACATCCAATACAAGCATCTTCATTAACTTTTACTTTCATTTTTATATCCTCCTTAAAAAATATTATATCTAAAATAATCTTTTACGTAAAGAAATAATTACTACTTTTGTTTTTATTTAACTTATGATAAACTAATCTATAGTAGAAGGTGATTAGTATGTCAAGTAGAATGGATCGTTACAGAGATAAAGGTGATACAAATACTTATAGTCGTGCAAATAGAAATCAAGAATTATATCAAAACATTGGTAGTAACACAAGAGTAGCTAACCTAACAGATGTAACAAATGCTAACGCTATTGATTTAGACAATGCTTCTAGAATTACAAATACTCGTGAAGGATATCATCAAATGAAAGAATTCAGAAAAGATATTGCTGTACCAAAAGTAAAAAAAGAACTAGACGATTTTAATTACTTATATCAAACTAGAGAAAATAGAATTTATGATGTAAATAGAGTTTTAGAAGAGGCTAGAAAAAATAGAAGAACAGCTGATGATGAAAAGGAAGAAAAACGACGCCTAAAAAATAGTAACTATAATATAATTACTAGTCTAAATCCTGAAGAGTTAGAAAAGTATCGCCAAGAGAAGATAAACAGAGTATATCGAGCTAATGATGATGCAAATTCCAATGATGATGACATAAAAGAATTAATAAATACTATCGCCTCTAAAACATTAGCTGGTGAAATAGATCAAGCAACAGGAGTTAACTTACTTAGCGACTTAATGGCAACTAGTATTCTAGACAAAGTAGAAAGACAAAAAGAAGACACTAGTGTTAATCTTGGACTTTCTAGAGAAGTACTAAATAAAGAACAAATAGAACAAGTAAATAAACTAGATCAAGAAATAGTAGAAGAAAAAGATAGTAATTTAAAAGAAGCCGATAGTGATTTCTACACTAGAAGTATGGACTTATCTGATAAAGACTTTGAAATGGATGATGAATTTAAAGAAAAATCTCTTCCATTACCTTTAAAGATATTCCTAATATTATTAGTACTTGCCTGTATAGCAGCAGCAGTTTACTTCATTTGGCAAACTTATTTTAAATAATGTTACCCTTAATATATTTTGTCTGCTTCTATCTATCTTTACCTGGTTTCTTTGCTAAAGCTGGTTACAGTCCTCTAAAAGGTCTAATACCAATATATAACATATGTATACTATGCATGATTCTAAAGATAAATCCAATCTTATTAATAGTACTAGGACTTGGACTTATCTTTTTACCATGTCGTATGTTTGTAGCAACTTTAATAATTATTTTTTTACCATTCCAAATAGCTGATGCCTATAGTAGTAATTTTAAAGTATCAATTATAACATTTATTCTTCCTATTATTATGTACCCAGTTTTAGCATATATAAAAGGTTATTACACGTATTAGGAGAAAGAAATATGGAATTTTTTAAGAAACATAAAATTACAACTATACTTTTATTTATATTATCAATATATATTTATTACTACTACACTAGAATAACTCCTTTAAATAATAATATCGATAAGAGTAGTTATCACTATGTAAATGAATTATATTACTCAGATGGTAGAATATATAATAATTATCTAAATAAAACAGAAAAGAAGATGTATGACTTATTATTTCAAAGTATTAAGAAAAATATTCGTACTCTAAATGTTAGTGTTAATAGTTCAACTTGTAAAGATGAAACAGATTGTTATAAATCACTTCTTACAGCTTATGATGCTATCTACGTAGATCATCCTGAATTACTTGAATTTGGTGGTATAAAAAGTATTTACATAAAAGATAACAATATGAGAGTAAATATAAGTTATTCTGTTAATGCTTTATTTGCTAAAATTGGTACTGAAAAAATAAAAAGAATAGTTTATGATATTAAACAAGCTACTAAAAATATGGACGATATAACTAAAATAGATTATGTCTATAACTGGGTTGCTAAAAATACTCGTTATGATCAAACATTTACTTTTTCATCTAAAAATCAATCAGCTTATAGTGTCTTTCTTCATAAAGAAGCAGTTTGTGCTGGTTTTGCTAAAGCTAGTCAAATAATATTCCAAAATATTGGTATAAATTCTTACGGTGTATTAGGTACTTCAACAGGTCCACATATGTGGAACATTGTTGAGTACAAAGGAAAATACTACTATTATGATTCAACAGTAGCAAGTGCAACTTATAAAGATAAATCAGGTCTCATTCAAGAAAAGATGAATTATTATACAATGGATCATAAAGAATGGTATCCAGAAGTAGAAAAAACAAGGATGCGTCCATAAATAAAATAAAAATAATCTAAAAAAATAACAAAAATATATTATAATATATATAGAGCAGTGGGAGTGGTTATATGAATTTAAACTTTATAATAAATGATTACATACTAATTTGGAATATCTTATTTCAAGCTTCCGTATCAGAACCTATATATAAATTAAAACAAAGATTATGGGATACTTATAAAGAACAATATAATGATACTTATAAAGATCGTATTACAATACTAAAAGATGTAAAAAACTATATTCCAAATGATGATACAATATATAATATAATGTTAGAGTCCAAAGAATATCAAAAAATAAAAAAAGAAACAGAAAAATATCGTTTAGAAGTAATAAGTCTTTGGAATAGAAAAATATCTAATCAAATAAAACAAATCATTAGAAAAGACATTCCTGACTACACTGTTTATCTTATTGATAATCGTCTTGAAGTATTAGAAATACCAAATATTTCATCTGTAGATGTAAAAATTGCAATACTTGGTAAAAAAATATCAAAAGATGAACCAGAAAAATTAATTATATCGGTTATTGAATCTATTCTAAAAAAAGAATTAAATACTTATAAAGATAAGGATAAATTTATTGCTAATGCTATAATTGAACTAGCTATTGAAAATGAACTAGCAACATCTCTATCAAATATTAGTCATTATTACTCTAGTGAATCAAAATTAATAAATATAAAAAGACAAATCTATCCATTTTGGTTAATGTACTTAGGAATTTCAAAAGAACAAATGACAAAATATATGAACCGTGATAAAATAGCATTTGACGTTAACAAGTTTCCATATGAAACTAATTTAAAAAATCTAGATATTACAGACTTTATTGATTTCTGTATTCAAAACAAAAAAAGAATAATTAGGGAAGAACAATTAGAATTAATATAATAAAGTGGTGATAGTATGGATGAAAAAATTAAAATATTATTAGATAAAATAAATATTGATAAAGATAATTATCAATATTTTTCTGATGCTAAAATTTCTAAAATAAGAATAAATTCCAAAACTGGTAGTTGGAATGTTTTTGTCGAAAAAGATACACTTCTACCACTAGAAGTATTTGAAGAGTTAGAAGAGAAAAAACACTTATTAGATGAAAATGCTTCTGAAATAGGTTTTATATTTAATATTGAAAATCCAGATTTAAATACTTGTAAAGAATACTATCAGCATCTTTTAAAATTATTAAAACCAGAATTAAAAGTTCTAGAAATTTATGAAGACTCTCTTCAAATAGAAGATGACTTTTTAATACTAGTTGCTAGTAATGAAGTAGAAAAAGAAAGATTAGAATCATGTCTTTCTAAAATAAATACTTTTTATAGATGCCTAGGTTACAAATTTAATATTGATGTAACTATTAGAAAAGAAGAAAATATTCTAGAAGAAATAAAACAGGATTTAATTGTTGAAACACCAAAGATCGAGGAGAAGAAAGAAGTAAAGCAAGATCCACCAGCTTCTCCTGAGAAAAAATATCATAAAGAACCAAAAGATCCTAATAGTGTTATTGGTCGAGGTATAAAAGAAGACCCAATAAAAATAAAGACTTTAATAGGTGAAGATAATAATGTTGTAGTTGAAGGCTTTGTCTTTGGAACAGACTATTTTGAGTCATCAAAAACAGACTTTAAAATAATAACTTTAAAAATAACTGACTATTCAGACAGCATCTATTGTAAAGTCTTTGTAAGAGATGCCGAGGAATATGGCAGACTTTGTAAAGAATTAAAAGCTGGAAATTGGTTTAAAATTCGTGGTTATACTAAAAATGATCAATTCTCTAAAGAATTAGTTTTAAATGCTAGAGATATTGTAAAAATAGAAAAAGAAGTATCTGTTGTAAAAGATAATGCAGAAGTAAAAAGAGTAGAATTACATTGTCATACTAAAATGAGTCAAATGGATGGTCTTGCTGATGAAGAACAAATAGTAAAACAAGCTATGAAATGGGGACATAAAGCTATTGCAATCACTGATCACAATGGTGTTCAAGCTTTCCCACATGTCTTTAACCTAGTAACTTCTCATAATAAAAATTTAAAAGAGGGAGAAGAACCATTTAAAGCAATTTATGGTACAGAGCTAACACTAATTGATGATACTGTAAATATAGTCCTACGTCCTAATAAAGACGTCTTGCTTGATCAAACATACGTTGTTTTCGACTTTGAAACAACTGGTTTTAATGCCGGTGGTGCTGACTCAATCATTGAAATTGGTGCCGTTAAAATTAAGAATGGTGAAATACTAGAACGTTATGATGAATTAATTAACCCAGGAAGACCATTACCTCAAAAAATAATTGACGTAACTAATATTACTGACGCTATGCTAGAGGGCAAAGATAATGAAGAAAATGCCGTTAAAAGATTTATTGAATGGTATGGAGACTTGCCAATGGTTGCTCATAATGCTAAGTTCGATGTATCTTTCCTTGAAATGGCTCATAAAAAATATAATTTAGGTAAATTTACTAATCCTGTAATTGATACACTAGAATTATCAAGAACCATGGATAATACTTATGCTAGACACTCGCTATCAGCTTTAGTTAAAAGATATGAAGTTCCATGGGATGAAGAAGCTCACCATAGAGGAGACTATGATGCCGAAGGAACAGCTTTAGTTTTCCATAAAATGCTAAAGAAATTATCTAATCGTAATATTGAAACAATGGATCAATTAGATAACTTAGTTAGTAAAGATGAAATCCATAAATATGGTCGTGCTCATCACGTAAACCTTCTAGCAATCAATCATACCGGTCTAAAAAACTTGTTCAAATTAGTATCCCTTGCTAATACAGTTTACTTATATAAAACCCCAAGAATCCTACGTAGTGAAATAGAAAAGAATAGAGAAGGTCTTCTAGTAGGATCTGGTTGCTACGAAAGCGAAGTCTTTAAAGAAGCAACATCTAAAAGTGAAGACGAATTATCAAACATTATTAGATTTTATGACTATGTAGAAGTTCAACCTCTAGAGTGTTATGGCCACTTAATTCAAACTGGTGACTTTGCTAATGAAGTAGAGTTAGCTGCCAACATTGAAAAGATAATTAGAGTAACAGAAGATGCCGGCAAAATAATGGTCGCAACTGGTGATGTTCATCATATAAAAAGAGATGACAAAATCTATCGTGAAATAATAGTAAATCAAAAAGTACCAGGTGGTGGACGTCATCCACTTGCAAAATCTAGTATCAAAGAAATTCCATCTCAACATTTCCGTACAACTGATGAAATGTTAGAAGATTTTAAATTCTTAGACAAAGAAACTGCCTATCGTATTGTTGTTGAAAATACCAATAAAATTGCTGACATGGTAGAAATAATTGAAGTAATACCAGATACAGGTGGTATACCATTCTCTCCAAGAGTTAAAAGTGATGATGGAACAAGTTATCTAGATTGTCCAGCAGTAGTTACCGACTTAGTTTATACAAAAGCAGCTGCTTGGTATGGAGACCCATTACCATATTATATAGAAGAACGTATCGCAACCGAACTATACGGTGATATTGTTTTAAAAATAACAAAAGAACGCTTAAAAGAAACATTATCAGGTGATGAACTAGAAAAAGTAGCTCATCAAGAACTACATGATACTATTGTAAAAGGTTTTGATAATGTTAAAAGTATCGTAAGAGAATATGTTAAGAAAACTTCAGAAGAAGAACTAGATGAAAAAGCCCTAGAAAAACAAACAAAAAAAGTATTAGGTGGTATTATCGGTGGAGGATTCGATCCAATTTACTTAATTGCTCAACGTCTAGTTAAGCACTCAAACGATGAAGGTTATCTAGTTGGTTCCCGTGGTTCCGTAGGTTCAAGCTTTGTTGCTACTATGATGGGAATAACAGAAGTTAACCCTCTACCTGCTCACTATAGATGTTTAAAATGTAAAATAAGTATCTTTGAAGATGAAGAAGGAAAATCTTTCTCAGCAGACTATTCATCAGGATTTGACTTACCAGATAAAGAATGTCCTAACTGTCATATTCCATTATATAAAGATGGTCAGGATATGCCATTCGCAACCTTCTTAGGATTTAATGCCGATAAAGTTCCAGATATCGACTTAAACTTCTCAGATTTAAATCAAGCAAGTGCTCATGCTTATACCAAAGTCTTATTCGGTGAAGATAATGTTTATCGTGCCGGAACAATTGGTACAGTAGCCGACAAGACTGCTTTCGGTTTCGTAAAAGGTTATTGTGAAGAACATGGTATACCAGACATGCGAACCGCTGAAGTAGAACGACTTGCTATGGGTTGTACCGGTGTTAAAAGAACAACTGGTCAGCATCCAGGAGGAATTGTTGTTATTCCAGACTATAAAGAAGTTTATGACTTTACACCATTCCAATTTCCAGCAGAAGATGCAACTGCTGAATGGCGTACAACACACTTCGATTATCATGCTATAGACCAATGTGTTTTAAAACTAGATATCTTAGGACACTCCGATCCAACTCAGTTACGTATCATTCAAATGCAATCAGGTACCGATATTATGAAAGTACCAATGGATGATAAAGATACAATGAGTATTTTTACATCGACTGATGTTCTAGGTGTAACTAAAGAACAAATAATGTGTAATACTGGTACCTTAGGTATTCCAGAATTTGGTACATCATTTACTATAAAATTAGTAGAGGATACTAAGCCAACTACCTTTGGAGAACTTATAAAAATAGCTGGACTTTCTCATGGTACAGATGTTTGGTTAGGTAATGCTCAAGACTTAATAAAAAATAATATCGTTCCATTCAAAGAAACTATCGGTTGTCGTGATGATATTATGGTTTACTTAATAAATAAAGGTATGGCTCCAATTAAAGCCTTCAAAATAATGGAGTTTGTTCGTAAAGGTAAAGCCTCAAAAGATCCAGAAACTTGGAAAGGTCATGTTGAAACAATGAAAGCTTCTAATATTCCAGAATGGTATATTGAATCTTGTCGTAAAATAAAATACATGTTCCCAAAAGCCCATGCCGCAGCTTATGTAATGAGTGCCTTTAGAATAGCTTGGTATAAAGTACATATGCCAGTATATTTCTATTCATCTTGGTATTCATCAAAAGCAACAGATGTTGATGTTGAATCAATGATTAAAGGTTATGATGCTATTAAGGCTAAAATAGAAGATATTCTAGCAAAAGGTTTTGAAGCAACTAATAAAGAAAATGGTCAAGCTGAAAGTTTAAAGGTTGCCCTAGAGGCAACTGCTCGTGGTATAAAATTCTTAAAAGTAGATTTATATGAAAGTGACGCTACAGTTTGGATAGCTAAAAACGATAAAGAAATCTATCCACCATTTGTTGCTATCGATGGACTAGGAGAAACCGTTGCTAAAAACATTGTTAAAGAAAGAGAAAAGCAACCTTTCCTAAGTGTTGAAGACATCCAAAGACGAGGCAAAGTTTCACAAACACTAATAGATAAAATGAAATCTATGGGTCTATTAAACAATTTACCAGACTCAAATCAATTATCATTATTTTAAAAAGATACTAATTATTTAGTATTTTTTTTCTGAATCCCAAACACTACGAATAGTGCTGTTTTCAAATAAGCTTGTGATTGTTTCTAATTTATTTTTCTTCGTTTTTTCCCACTCCTTTATTATGTATTCAAAAAATATTTATTAAGAAAATAGTTTAGTTAATTAATGGTGAGCTTTTTTCATCACGAATGTTGAAATAAAATTGTAAAAATAGTATAATATGCATATATAAAAATACTAAAGTTGGTGGTAAGATGTTGACACAGAAAGAAATAAAGTCTATCCTAGACAGACATGTTAGATTAAACCAATTTTTAGACGGAAAAAAGTATATACTTGGTTCTATTGTTTTGATAGGACTTTTTATTGTGTTTATGTTTAATTCGTTCGCTGCTTTAGAGCCGGTTTCTAGTGTAACTATTAAATCAACTACTTTAGATTATACTAAGAGTGAAGAGGGGTCTTGGCAATATACTAAGACAGCTAAATGGATAAGCAAAGGAAAAGCTAGAATTGATATAAATCTTGAAACTCTCGAAAAATCTCAAACAGATTATACAGATGTAATTTTAGTACTTGATACTTCGGGAAGTATGTTAGGAGAGAAACTTTCTCAATTACAAACAGACGTTAATGAATTTATTAATGATACAATACCAAAGGGAAATAAAATTTCGATAATATCCTTTAATAGTGATGCCTCTGTTTTAACAAGCTTTACGAATGATAATTCCTTATTACAGGATAGCATAAATAATTTAACTGCAGCAGGTGAGACCAATTACTATCAAGCCTTAGTAAAAGTTGATGATGTACTAAGTACATATTCTAAAGAATCTAATCGAGATTGCGTAGTTTTATTTTTAACAGACGGACTTCCTACAATTGATACGCCAAATGAAATAACACAATATAATCATCTAAAAAATAAATATTCTTATTTAAAGATTAATGGTATTCAGTATGAATTGGGTGAAGAACTTTTAAACGGAATTAAAAACATTACTGATACCCAATTTATAGCGAGTACAGAAAACTTAAATGAGTTTTTATACAAAGCCTCAATATCGGCTTCGAATTATGAAAATTTTATTTTAACTGATTATATTGATGAAAATTATTTTACTTTAAAAGATGTAGAAAATATCGATACTACTTTTGGTGAAGTAACTATTAGTGACAACAAAATAATTTGGAACTTAAATAACCTAAAATCTGGATTAGATGCAAGCATGACTTTCTACATAAACTTAAATGATAATTTAATAGGAGTAGGAGGTGTTTACTCAACAAGTACTAAGACAGATGTATCTTATAAAATAAATTCCTCTTCATATAATGAGTCAAGTACTAAAACTCCCGTACTAAGTGATAATTATTCGGTTACTTATGATGCCAATGCTCCAACTGGTTGTGTGGTATCAAATGTACCAAGTCAAAAAAAATACTCAGTATTTGATACTGTGAAAATAGAAAGTGCTATTCCTACATGTGATAACTATCAGTTTAAAAAATGGGAAATAGTAACTGAGAATGTAAATAGAAGTGGAGATAATTACTTTTTCATGCCAGAGTCCAATGTAACGATAAAGGCCATTTGGAAAAAGAGTAATCTTGTAAAATCAATGGATGGGAAAATATCCAAAGTTCAAACTCTATATAAGTTAATAGCAAGTAACTCAAAAGGAATAGATACATCTATTAGTTTTAGAAATTCTCCAAACTCCACTAATTCCGGAATTTATACACGAAGTGGAACAGAATCCAATACTTATCCAGTTTACTACTATCGTGGAATTATAAATAACAATAATATAGTATTTGCTAACTTTTGCTGGAAAATAGTAAGAACAACAGAAACAGGAGGAGTTAAATTAATATATAATGGTGTATTTGACAGTACTAATAAATGTAGTAATACAGGAGCAACTTATGTAGGTACTAGTGCCTTTAATACAACTTCAAGTTCACCAGCTGACATTGGTTATATGTATGGAACAAGATATAGATACAATGATTATTCGCCAACTACAACCGCTAATGTCCTAACCAATACTACTATTGATTCTAGCAGCAACTATTATTACGGAACATCAATTACTTATTCTAATGGAACTTATACATTACAAAATGCTGTCCAAAAAGTATGGTCTGATAATTACACTAATTTAGTAGGATACTATACTTGTAATAAAACAACAACTACTTGTTCAAATGCCTATTATATAGCCGGTTCTAATTCTACTCACCAGTATAATGTACTCTTCTCAAATGGTGAAACCGTTTTAGCAAACCAAGTCATAGTACTAGGAAAAAGTGTCATAGATAATGGAAATAATACTTACACGTTAAATGAAACTGTAACCATTCAAAAGAAAGATTGGTATAACAATCATAACTCATATAATAACTATTATATTTGTAGAGATTTAACTAGTACTACTTGTACTAACAAAAACTATATAACTACATCTAGTAATTATGCAGTTACTTATGATAACACATTTGATTATATCTATGGAAATGATGTTTCTTGGGATGGTAGTCAATATACTTTAGTAGATACTATTACCTCTAAAAACACTTGGAATACTGACAAAACAACTCTTGCTAAAAGATATCACTATACCTGCCTTAACACAACCGGAAAGTGTACCTCGGTTTATTATGTTCACATGTTTGGTAATAGTTCATTAATTTACTATTTAACATTAACTAATGGTAAAAATATAGAAACTGCCAAAAATGAGATGTTTCAAAACAAAAACTCTTCAGCAGTAAAAAAAGTAGTCGATACTTGGTATCAAAATAATTTAACTAGTTATACTTCTATGTTAGAAGATACTATTTGGTGTAATGATCGAACATTCTATTCTGGAGCTTTAGTCAGTAAAGATACAGATGCTCTTACTGATGCTTCATACATATCCGTTAACAACAGAGTATATAATACTTATAATCCTAGTGTAACTTGTCCTAATGCTACTAGAGACGGCTTTACAGTATCAACATCATCAGGTGGCAATGGTGCCTTAACTTATCCAATTGGTTTATTAACAGCTGATGAAATAAGATTAGTAGGTGGCTATGATAATCTACATTATTTATCAGATAACCAGTATTGGTGGACTATGTCTCCATATTATTTCTTTGGTAGTAACGGTCGCTCCTTCAGAGTTAATTCCAGTGGGGTTTTAAATACACAATACATTCATACAGCTAGTCCAAATGTTGTAAGACCTTCAGTTTCCCTTGTCAAAGGTACTAGAATATCTGATGGAGATGGATCTGCTAACAATCCATTTGTAATTGGTGATGAGTAGGTTTGATACTTAAACTAAAAAAGAGAAAAGAGATTTGAAATCTCTTTTTCTTTTGAATATAAAATAATAGTTTGCTTGTTTATTAAAAGACGTTTATAATTAACTAGAAGGACTGATTATATGAAGTACAAAGTATTAGTAAATAAAGAACATAAAATAAAAGAAAACTATCTTTCTAAAATAGAATTAGTAACTATAAAAAATATAGATAACGAAGATATTCAAATAGAAAAAGAAACTTATAATGCTTATCAAAAACTAGAAAAATTTCTAAAAACAAAAAACATCATTATTGGTATCTCATCTGCTTATAGAAGTAAAGAATATCAACAAGAAATATATGATGATTTTGTAAAAGAATATGGTGAAGAATATGCAAATAAAATAGTTGCCCCAGTAGGTTGTTCAGAACACCATACTGGTCTTGCGATAGACATAAATATAAAGAAAAACGGTAAATGGCCAGCCAACAACAAAGAACTAGAAAAACAAGAACCATCTCTAAGAAAAATACACAAGTATCTAGCAAGTTATGGTTTTATACTTCGTTATCCAAAAGATAAAGAAAATATAACTGGCTATCCATACGAACCATGGCATATTAGATATGTTGGTAAAGTAGTAGCTAAAATAATCGAAAAAGAAAACTACACTTTAGAAGAATACCTAAGTAACTATTCAGGTATAATCATTGTAAATAAACCAGTTGATATAACTTCTTTTGATGTTGTAAATAGCATTTCTAAAACTCTAGGTATTAAAAGAGTAGGCCACACAGGAACTCTAGACCCACTAGCAACAGGAGTCCTAGTAGTAACAATTGGTAAAGCTACTAAAATAGGTGAACTATTAACCGCAACTTATAAAGAATACCAAGCTGGAGTCCTATTAGGTGTAGATACAGATACTCTAGATATAACTGGAAAAATTAAAAACACTAAAATAGTACCAGAAAATCTCCCAATAGAATCCACCTTAAATAGTTATAAAAAAACTTATTTACAAGAAGTTCCAATCTATTCAGCTGTCAAAGTAAATGGTAAAAAACTATATGACTATGCTCGTCAAAATAAAGAAGTAACCCTTCCTAAAAAAGAAGTAACTATTAAAGAAATAAAACTTTTAGAAACGGATCGAAATACCTTTACCTTTAAAACAACAGTTTCAAAAGGTTGCTACATAAGAAGCTTAATTAGAGATATTGGATCATCTCTAAATACTTATGCTACTATGACAAATCTAATTAGGACTAAACAAGGTAAATTTACTATTGAAGAAGCAAACACTTTAGAAGAAATAGAAAAGGGTAATTTCAAATTACATAAAATAGAAGATGTTCTAGATTACCCAAAAATAATAGTTGATAAGAACACAGAACAAAAAATAAGAACTGGTCAAAAATTACCCAACATTTACAATGTCGAAGACAAAGTAATCTTTCTTACTTCTTCTAATGAATTACTAGGTATTTATCAAGCTGAAAATAATCTATTAACTGTCTGGAAAAACTTCGTCTAGTTTAACACTAAAATCTAAATTTTAACTAGCTATAGCAACAAATAAACACTCACAAAATATCCGAAATATCTTTACAAAATGCCAATAATGTGGTATAATCATACAGCAATTGAAAAAGGGGGGATACATCATGAGTTTAAACAGAAAATTAGATTATTATGAAATTTTAGGAGTAAGTAGAAATGCAACACTAGAAGAAATAAAAGCAGGTTATAGACAAGAAATTAAAAAGTTCCATCCAGATAAACGTGCTTCTATGGATAAAGAGTCACTTGATCCAATCGACGAACGTGTAAAAGATTTTCTTGCTCAACAAATAATTGATGCGTATAGAACTTTAAAAGACTCATCACTTAAAGCAACTTATGATGCAACTTTACCAGAGAAAAAATCTGAAGAAGAATTAATATCTGATGATTTAGAAACATTAACAGAAATATCAAGAAGTTTAAGATATGATTTTATAGATATTTATAAATTATTAGGTGTAAAAAGAAATGCCAGTACTACTGATATAGATAAAGCCTTCTTAAATTTAGCATATTCTTATAATCCAGAATTAACAGTAAATGCTACAAAATCTCCAAAAGCTCAAGATATGATAAAAAATATATATGGAATTTTAGAAGCTAGTTATAATGTTGTAAATACTGCCGAAAAACGAGTTGAATATGATGAGAAAACTAGAGAATATCTTTTAAAAAGAGTAAAAGAACATCAGGAAAAAGCAAAAGCTAGAGCTCAAAAAGAAGAACAAGAAAAAGCCAAGGCAAGAGCTCAAAAAGAAGAACAAGAAAAAGCTAAGGCAAGAGCTCAAAAAGCAAGACAAGAAGAACAAGCAAGAAGACAAGCTCAAGCAAAAAAAGAAAAAGAACAAACACCACCAAAAACAGAAAGTTCTAATTTTGAACAAAAAAATCATACAACTAAATCAGAAAATAGAGGCCAAGAACCAAAGACAATGTCACAAAGTTTTAAAGAAGCTTGGCAAGAAGTACGAAGTGAAGAAAAGTCTTATCCATTTACTGAAAGACATAAAAATATTAATAAAAATATTCATAGTAAATATTATCCTTATAGAGCAACACTTCCACAATATATAGTATATGGACTAAAAAATGGTCTTTTACATGTTTCAGCTGAATTAGTATATCAATTAGAAAAATTCCGTTATATTACTGAAGATAATATTCCAAAATTTATAATTAGAAATAGAAAATCATTATGTGGAATTATTGTTGCTGGAGTTTTAATAACATCTGTCGTTACAAAAAGTAACGACCCAGTAACAAAACCATCAGTTGAAAAACCAACAACACCAGTAACCGATCCTGTTATATCTGAAGATGATACTGTAGAAAATATATCTGACAAAATAGTTTTAAATAGAGTACATGTTATAGAATTTGGTGAAACATTATCAGAATATTCTGAAGATTCAAATACGACAGTTGAAGAAATAAAAAGAATAAATAATATAAAAGATGAAAACATAATTGAGTCTGGAAAGAAAATAGTTATTCCATACATTATCTCAAAAGATGATTTAAAATATTATGTTTCTTCAACAGAATATGATAGTAATATACCACTAGAAACATATGCAGCTTTATATGAAACAGATGTTGAAACATTATTACAATTAAATAAAGAAGCTATTGATAAGGTAATCTTATCAACAGGTGAAATAGCATATATGCCAATATCTAACACGCTACAAGTACCATCATTTATTAGTAAGAATGTTTTAGATGCTCAAAAAGAAGTGTCAACTGGTGCTTATACAAAAACAAATGGAGAATATCATGGATAATAATAAATTATTTTTTGAATTTTTAAGAAAAAATAATTTACTAGAAGAGTATCAAAGAATTTTAGAAGTTCTAAATAAACCATCTAATTCAGTAGCAAGATATTCAGATCAAGATATATATCTTTTAAATAATCTAGTAAGACAAAAAGATCTAGCAAACTTTGGTATAAAAGGTGAGATGGGAACTCTAACAAAAGATGGAATCATCCTACCAAAACAAACTCTAGTAGCATACAAAAAACAAAGAAGAGAAATTCCAGAAATTACAGACTTTGACTTAATAATGGGAAATGGAATAAGTAATACATCTTTTATAGCTAGTAACTTTCCGCAAGATAAATTATTTGGCTTTTGTACTGATACAACAGCTCCTTCTCTTCACTTAAGAATGACTAGAGCTTCATTTCTCTTAGATGAGTACAATCAAAGTAAAAATCCAGGTTACGATTTAGTAGCAACAGAAGAAAAAGGTAAGGTATATTGCTTAGTTAAAAAAACAAAATAGGTTTACAGTTAAGTAAATCTATTTTTTTGTTAATTACTAAGTTCTCTCTTTTTTCTAAAGATTTAATATAGTATAATAATCAAGAAGGTAGTGAGATAAATGCTAAAATACATCTTTTTACTAATTGGTTTTATAGTAATTATTAAAGCTAGTGATATCTTAGTTGATAGTGCAACCTCAATTGCTATTAAGTGTAAAGTTCCTAAAATGTTAATAGCTCTTACTATTGTATCATTTGGTACTTGTGCCCCAGAAATAGCCATATCGTTTACTTCGGTCATAAATAAAAATGGTACTATAGCCTTTGCTAATGTCATAGGTAGTTGTATTGTAAATGTCTTTCTAATTATAGGACTAGCTTCCTTACTACATCCTATAAAAGTAAAACATGATACAGTCAAAAAAGAACTACCAATCTTACTCTTAATAACAACAAGCTTTGCTGTATTAATGCTAGATAGCGTCTTTAATAAAGCAACACCAAATGTTTTCTCTAGAGTAGATGGAATAGTTCTAATGTCTTTATTCTTAATGTTTGTAATGTACTTAGTTCAACTATCTAAAAGAAAAGAAAAAAATACAGAAAAAATGGAAATTAAATATGATAGTCTTCCTATCACTATAATTATCTTAATATTATCAATAGTTTTAATATCTCTAAGTAGTAATATTATAGTAGATAACGCTGTTAAAATAGCTGAAAGTCTACATATAAGTGAAAAACTAATTACTATGACCGCTATTGTAATTGGTACATCTCTTCCAGAAATGTTTATGACTGTAAGTAGTGCTAGAAAAGGTGAATTTGATATGGCTATTGGTAATATCATTGGAACTAATATTTTTAATATTTGTATCGTTCTAGGACTACCAGTAACAATCTATGGAGATATCTCTTTAGCAAACTTTTCAATGATTGATATAGTAGCAGTCTTTCTAACATCTCTAGACTTATACTTATTTGCTAGAAGTGAAAGAACTATTTCTAAAGCAGAAGGCTTAACTATGTTACTAATATTTGCTGTTTACTATATCTCAGTCATATTCTTTTAATAATTAAAATTTCTAACAATATAAAATAAATGTTTGTATTTTATTAAAACTATGATATAATACACTTTAGAAAGGAGTGGGAAAGAAGAAATTTCCCACTCTTATTATTTCTAGGAGGTGGCCATGAAAGAGAAAATAGCACAACTTGTAGATGAAGAAATAAAAGATTTAAATGTCTTTGTTTCTGATGCATTTTTTGAAAACGTAGAAGGAAAGAAGATATTTAATATCGTTCTTGATAGTGAAGAAGTAATTGATTTAAATCGTATTACTGAAGCATCAAGAATAATTAACAAAATAATTGATAAGAATAATTATTTATTAGAAGACACAGATGAATTAGATATTTATTCAAAAGAGAAAGGAGAATAAAAATGAACGGTAAAGAATTTAAAAAAGCTCTTGATAACATTGTTAAGGAAAAAAACATTGATCCAGAAGTAGTATATGAAGCAATGGAACTTGCCTTAACTTCTGCTTATAAAAAGAACTTTAACTCAAAGACAAATGTAAAGGTTTTATTTGATCGTGCAACTGGTGAGATTAAAGTATATTCATATCTTACTGTTGTACCTGATGATAAAATGACAAAAGAAGAATATGAAGATTACTTATTCGAACATTATACTGATGAAGATGATGAAGAAGAAACTGAAGAAAATGAAACAGTAGAAGGAGAAGAACAAGAAGAAGCACCACAAATTAGCTACTTCAATCCTGAAACTGAAATTAAAGTTAGTGATGCAAAGAAAATTGATAAGACTTTAGAAGTAGGAGATACAATTGATCATGAAGTAACTCCAAAAGACTTTGGTCGTGTTGCTGCATCAACTGCTAAACAAGTAGTAGTTCAAAAAATAAGAGAAGCTGAAAGAAATAGTATTCTAGAAGAGTTTGGTGACAAACAAGATGAACTTTTAGTAGGAACAGTTGCTCTAGAAGATACTGATAACTATTTTATTGATTTAGGAAGAACAAATGGTATCTTACCAAAGAAAGATATTATCCCAGGAGAAAAAATAGAAATGGGTTCTCAAATAAAAGTATATGTTTCTAAAGTAGATAACAATGGTAAAAACTTATTAGTCCTATTAAGTAGAACTCATTATGGTTTTGTAAAGAGATTATTTGAGCTAGAAATACCAGAAATTAATGACGGTTCAGTATTAATTTATAGTGTAGCCAGAGACCCAGGTAACAGAAGTAAAGTTGCTGTCTACTCAGAAAGAGCAAACATTGATCCAATCGGTGCTTGTATTGGTGAAAAGGGTAGTAGAATTGCTAGAATTATTGAAGAGTTACATGGTGAAAAACTAGACGTTGTAAAATACGACAAAGACCCAGCAGTATTTATTGAAAATGCTCTAGCTCCAGCTAAAGAATTAACAGTAGCTGTAACTGATCCTAAAAAACAAGAAGCTATGGTAATTGCTGATGGAGATAACTTCTCATTAGCTATTGGCAAAAAAGGACAAAATGCTCGTTTAGCAAGCAAATTAACACACTATAAAATCGATATTAAAACAACTGAACAAGCTCGTGAAGCAGGTATAAATTTCAGATAGGAGGTTTCTATGAAAGTAAAAAAAATTCCCCAAAGAACTTGTATAATTACTAAAGAAAAACTACCTAAACAAGAATTATTACGTGTTGTTAGAGCACCAGAAGGATATGTTGCTGTAGACGAAACAGGAAAAATGAACGGACATGGTGCATATATTAAAAAAGATATTGCAGTCCTAGAAAAAGCAATTAAGTCAAAAGCACTAGAAAAAAAATTAGAATGCAATATAGAGGACAGTGTTTATGAAGAAATAAGAAAAATTATAGAAAAGTGAGGTGAGTCTTTATGATGACTATAGAAGATTATGCATTAGATGTAGAAAAGACTATAGATGAGATTAAAGCATTATGTGATAAGATTGGTATCAACTACGAAGACGAAAAAACTCCTTTAGATGAAACTGATATTATTTTACTTGATAATGAATTACAAGACGCCGAAGATTATGTAACGGGTGACGTAGAAGATTTAGAAGAAAAATTTCTAGATGAAGAAGTAAGCGATAAAGCCGAAATGCTTGCTATGAACACAAAGTTTGATTTAGACAATGGAACAAAATTTGAAAAAGTAAAAAGCAATAAGCAAGCTAAGAAAACTGAAAATAAAAAAGACTTTTTAAAGGAAAGAAAAAAAATATATAAACATCGTGAAAAACTTCAAAGTAATGAAGCTACTCAAGATGAAAATGTTATTCTTTATAACCAAGGAATGACTGTAACAGACTTAGCTAATGCTCTAGAAGTAGGAGCAGTAGAAATAGTTAAAAAATTAATGGGTCTAGGTGTAATGGCTTCTGTTAATCAAGCAATTGACTATGATAGTGCTGAAGTAATAGCATCAGAATATGATAAGGTTTTAAAGAAAGCTGAAACAGCTGATATTTCTAACTTTGAAAATTTTGAAATAGAAGACGATGAAAAAGACTTAGTAGAACGTCCACCAGTAGTAACAATCATGGGACATGTTGACCATGGTAAAACTACTTTACTAGACTACATTAGAAAATCAAATGTTGCATCAGGAGAAGCTGGAGGAATTACTCAAGCAATTGGTGCTTACTCTGTAAAATATAAGGATAAGTCAATAACATTTATTGATACTCCAGGACATGCTGCCTTTACAGAAATGCGTGCAAGAGGAGCCTCAATTACTGATATTGTTATTATCATAGTAGCAGCTGATGATGGTATTATGCCACAAACAAAAGAAGCAATTGATCATGCTAAAGCCGCAGGTGTACCAATCATTGTTGCTATAAATAAAATTGATAAACCAGAAGCAAACATTGAACGTGTTATGACTGGTTTAGTTGAAAATGGCCTAACTCCAGAAGAATGGGGTGGAGATATTATTGTAAATAAAATATCTGCCGCAACTGGAGAAAATGTTGATGAATTACTAGAAAATATTTTACTAATAGCTGAAATGGAAGGCTACAAAGCTAATCCATCTCGTTACGCTTCAGGTGCTGTTATTGAATCAAAGAAAGATAGTAAGGTTGGTTCAGTAGTAACTTTATTAATCCAAAACGGTACTCTACGTTTAGGAGACCCAATAGTAATTGGTAACGCTTTTGGTAAAGTTCGTACTCTAAAAAATGACTTAGGTCAAAATATCGTAGAAGCAACTCCATCAACTCCAGTAGAAGTAACTGGTATTTCAGAAGTACCAAGTGCTGGAGATAAGTTCATGGCTTTCGAATCAGAAAAACAGGCTAAACAAATAGCTGAAGAAAGAAAATTACGTAGTCGTGAACAAGATACTAACTTCTCCGGTATGAGTTTAGAAGATTTATTTGGACGTATCCAAGAAGGTGTAAAAGAAATTAAAGTAGTTTTAAAAGCTGATGTAAACGGAAGTCTAGAAGCTGTTAAAAACTCTTTAGAAAAAATTACTGTAGATGGCGTAAAAGTAAATGTAATTAGAGGAGCCGTAGGAGCAATCACTGAAAGTGATATCGTTCTAGCTAGTGCATCAGATGCTATAATTATTGGTTTCAATGTCCGCGGAAGTTCAAAGACTATGGATATCGCAAAACAATACGGAGTATCTATCAAAACATATGATATTATTTATAAAGTTGTAGAAGATATGGAAAAAGCTATGAAAGGTATGTTAGATCCTGAATATGAAGAAAAAGTAACTGGTACTCTAGAAGTAAGACAAATCTTCAAGTTCTCAAAAGTTGGTCTAATTGCTGGTTGTCATGTCTTATCGGGTACAGTAAAAAATAATGAAAAAGCCAGAATAATTAGAGATAATGTTGTAGTATACAATGGTTCAATAAAATCTCTACAACATGAAAAAGACCAAGTAAAAGAAGTTAAAAAAGATATGGACTGTGGTCTAACTCTAGAAAATTGTCAAGATTATAAAGAAAAAGACATAATTGAAGTATACGACCTAGTAGAAATAAAACGATAATTTAGGAGGTACTCATCATGGCAAGTATTAAAATAGAAAGATTAAATCATGCTTTTCAAGAAGAAATAAGTATGATTTTAATGACTGAAATAAAAGATGAAGATATTAAATTTGTAACAATAACTGGTGTAGAAACAACTTCTGATTTAAGTTATGCCAAAGTATACTTTACAGTTTTAGATGATACAAAGAGAAAATCAACTCTAGAAGCTCTAAATGGTGCTGCCTCATTTATAAGAGGAAAACTAGCTGAAAGAGTAGAAGTAAGACATACTCCAGAATTAAAATTTATTTATGATACTTCAATCGAATATGGTAATCATATAGATGAAATAATAGATAATATTAACAAAGAAGAAAATAAGTAATTACTTATTTCTTTTTTTATACTCTTCATTTACTAATAGTCTTATCACATGATACAATATAGTAGGTGATAATATGTTTGATATAATAGATAAAATTATAGACGATACTATGTATAGATTTAAAAAACAAGTTTTATATAAAGAAGACACTACTACCCAAAAAGAACTAGACAAAGTAAAAGAATATTTAAAACTTCATCCTAACAAAGATCTAGAAAACAAAGTAAAATTATTTGAATATGGTCTAGAAGGAGAAAAACAAGTCTTATACGAACTAGAACATTCTGGAATAGGTATGTATATTCTTCATAATATTAATCTTGAATACAATGGTAAAAGTGCCCAAATAGACTTTGTAGTTATAACAGCCAGATGTACTTATTTTATTGAGTGCAAAAATTATCTCGGTAATATAACCATAAACAGTAAAGGTGACTTTGTAAGGGAATATATCAAGAATAATAAAAAAGTAGTAGAAGGTGTCTATAATCCCATTACTCAAAGTAAACGTCATATTGAAATAATAAAAGAAGATAATTATGATAATGCTAACTTTCTATATAAGCTAAATTTCGAAAAAAACTTTAACAGCTTTCATGACTACATTGTTGTAATGGCTAATCCTAAAACAATTATAAATGATAAGTATGCCCCAAGAGAGGTAAAAGAAAGATTAGTAAAAGCTGATCAGATAATTGAATGTTTAAAAAGACTAGAATCGAAAAGAGAACCATTTAGATTTGAAAAAGATATAAAAGCAACAGCTGATGCTTATTTAGAGATGAATATTGAAAGGTCCTTATTAAAAATAGACTTAGAAGGAAATACTCAGTCAAGTGAAAACAGTTGTCGTAAATCTAGCAAACAAAACCATAATGATACAAATGAACAAAATAACTTCTCAGTAAACAAAGAAAGTATTAGAGCATCTCTAAAAAAATATCGACTACAAAAAGCAAAAGAATTAAATTATAAACCATATTTTATTTATAGTGATTCAACTCTAGAAGAAATACTAACTCTTATGCCTAAAGATTTAAATGAGTTAAAAAAAGTACCTGGTTTTGCTTCTAAAAAAATAGAAATGTATGGTAAAGACATTATAAATATTATCAATAGTTATAAGCAATAATGTCACAAATATATAAATAACTATAAGTAAAAATATCATAGAAAATTATAAGAAACAATATTATAAATACCAATAAATAATTCTAAATAAAAATATATTATCAAAAACTATAAAAAAGGATGTCGTAAAATGAAAAAATTATTAAAAACACTAATCCCAAGTATTCTAGCTGGAATATCTATTTCTCTAGCTGGTTTTATCTTCTTATCGGTAGATAATAAATACTTAGGATCAGTATTATTTACATTAGGATTATTTCTTGTTTGTACAAGGTCTTATAATCTATATACTGGAAAAGTTTGTCATTGTAAAACAAAACAAGATATCAAGAATTTATTAATAATAATCCTTGGTAACTTTATTGGTACTAATATAACAGGATTATTACTAAGAGGTACAAGATATGTTCAAGCTTTATCTACAAAGGCTACTAGTATTATTGATATAAAACTATCAGATAATCTACTTAGTCTCTTTATTCTAGCAATAATCTGTAACGCATTTATATATGTAGCGGTAGATGGTTATAAAAAAGCTAAAGATAATGTTTCTAAGTATCTATCATTATTCTTTGGAGTAATAGGCTTTGTTATAACTGGAACAGAACACGTAGTAGCTGATATGTTTTACTTTGCGGTAGCAGGTAACTATACATCTAAAGCATTTATAGTCTTATTAATAGTATTTTTAGGTAATACAGTAGGTGGAAGATTATACTCACTAATAGAAGAAAAATTTTTTTAATTTCTATCTTTTAACTATCAAAACTATATGTTATAATTTTAATAGAATAGGAAGGTTTTAATTATGTCAAAAAAAAGTAAAAAAGATAGTTATGATGATAGTTGGATGTATATATTACTCTTAACAACAATTACCATACTTGCATATTCCTTAAGTACATATACATTTAAAATAGCTGGAGTAAGTTTAACATACTCAATATTCTTATTACCAGTCTTATACTTAATAGCAAACTACATAACCAAAAAATATTGTTGTGAAAAGGCTGTACTAGCTATAGTAATTTCAAGTATCTCAATTGTAATATTTACTTTAATAATGAATTTTGCAATGGGAAAGTCAACTAGTATTAGTATATTTACTGGTAGTTTCTGTGCTTTAGTAGTATCACATTTAGTTAACTTATTAATATATCGTTTTCTAAATAGTAATACTGAGGCTCCATTCTTATTAGTATTATTAAATTATATGTTTGCTTTAGTAACATTCTATGCATTTTATACTTTAATCTATTTGAATATGATTATTCTAGATAATTACTGGTTAGGTTACTTTATAACTCTAGTAATACAAACTATAATGTGTATAGGTCTAGCTTACTTAGACAAAAAAATAAAACTTGGAAGAGAATAACTTCCAAGTTTTTATTTGTAATTATTTATATTTTTATAATATAGAAAGTAATGTTAATATAGAATTATGTAACATATGTGCAAATATTGAAGTATAAACTGTATCCGTTTTTTTATACATTAATGCAAAGGAAACTCCTAAACATCCATATGGGATTATAAAAAGATAACCAATAGGATTAGATGCATTAATTACATGCATAGCACCAAATACAAAACCAGATGCAATTACAAAGAATGTACTATTCTTAAATACATTTCTAAAACATTTTCTAAAAATAATTTCTTCAATAAATGGAGCAAGTAATCCAGCATCTATAAGCATTGCCCAAGGTAGAGCAGAAATCATACTTTGAACAGCTTGTTCATTTTCAGCTTGACCAGTCTTAAACATCATATTAATTATAATATTACTAGCCATCATAAGTACAAGACCAACAATCCAATACTTAACCATAGTATCAAGATTAATAGCTAACTTATCTTTAAATATCTTCCATTCCTTTTTTAATTCCTTACGATATAAAAACCATAGTATAATAAGAACCACAATATTAGAAAAACAACTAAGTAAAACATTAAGTGAATCTGAAATATTATGTATGTCAATATTTAATATCGCAATTGGTATCAGTTGTATATAAGCACTATAATAAAATAATACAAATGCAAAAACACCTTTTAATATTTGTACAATATAATTCTTCTTATCCTTCATTAATATCACCACATTTAACATACCACAAAATAATTAAAAATAAAAGCAACTAGTACTTAAAGTTTCATAATTTACATCAATAAATATCAAATAAGTACTTATTCATAATCATAAGTCTAAAACAGAGGAAAAATACTTGCAAAATACAATGTTTAAGTGTATAATACAATTACTTACCGGTACTCGGTTTGAAGAATTTCCGACTTCTTACTTAGTTTCGGTCAATATATAAGAAAGGAAGTGTTAATAATGGCATTAACAAAAGATGAAAAAGCAAAAATCGTTAAAGAATTTGCTAAAAATGAGAAAGATACTGGTTCTGCAGAAGTACAAATCGCTATTCTTACTAAAGAAATCAACGATTTAACAGAGCATTTAAAAGTACATACTCATGACTATCATTCACGTAGAGGTCTTTTAAAGAAAGTTGGTCAACGTAGAAATATGTTACAATACTTAGCTAAGAAAGATATTCAAAGTTATCGTGAAGTAATTAAAAAATTAGGATTAAGAAAGTAGACACTTGTTTTTAGTGTCTTTTTTTTAGAAAGATTTGAGGTGTAGAAATGAAGAAAAAAGTATTTGAATTAGATTTTCATGGACGTAAAATTGTCGTAGAACATGGTGAATTAGCTAAACAAGCTGATGGAGCAGTTTTAGTTAGATATAATGATACAGTAGTTTTAACAGCAGCTGTAGTAAGTAAAAATGTTAACTTATTATCTGATTTCTTCCCATTAACTGTAAACTATCAAGAAAAACTATATTCAGTAGGAAAAATACCAGGTGGATTTATTAAAAGAGAAGGTCGTCCATCAGAAGCTGCTACTCTAGCTGCTAGAATGATTGATAGACCAATGAGACCACTATTCCCAGAAGGATTTAAAAATGAAGTACAAGTTATTTCAACAGTTTTATCAGTAGATCAAGACTGTTCTCCAGAATTAACTGCTATGCTAGCATCATCTCTTGCTGTAAGTATTTCAAAAATTCCATTTAATGGACCAATTGCTGGTGTAAAAGTAGGACGTGTAGATGGTAAATTTGTAATCAACCCAACTCCAGAACAATTAGAAAGATCAGAGTTAGATTTAACTGTTGCTGGTACAAAAGATGCTATCAATATGGTAGAATCAAGTGCTAAACAAGTATCAGAAGATATTATGTTAGAAGCTTTAATGTTTGGTCATAAAGCCGTAAAAGAATTAATCAAGTTTGAAGAGAAAATCATTAAAGAAATTGGTGAAGAGAAAATGGAGTATGAAACTCTAACACCAGATAAAGAAATGATTGAAAGAATTACTGCTCTAGCAACTAAGAAAATGGATAAGGCTCTACGTATTAAAGATAAACTTAAAAAGTATGCAGCAATTGATGAAGTAAAAGAAGAAATTATAGAACTATATACTAAAGAAAATGAAGAAATCTTAAAAGACCAAGAATTAAAAGAATTACTTGCTAAAGTAAATATGGTTTTATCAGATATTGAATATAACTTATTTAGAAGTATCGTTGTAAAAGAGAAAAAACGTGCCGATGGCCGTAAGATGGATGAAATAAGACCATTATCAACAGGTATTGATTTATTACCAAGAACTCATGGTTCAGCTTTATTTACAAGAGGTGAGACTCAAGCCCTTTCGGTAACAACTCTAGGTGCCCTAGGAGAACATCAAATTATTGATGGACTAGGTTTAGAAGACCAAAAGAGATTTATGTTACATTATAACTTCCCACAATTCTCAGTAGGAGAAACAGGAAGATATGGAGCTCCAGGTAGAAGAGAAATCGGACATGGTGCCTTAGGTGAGAAAGCACTAGCTCAAGTTATTCCATCAGAAGAAGAATTTCCATACACAATTCGTGTTGTATCAGAAATTCTAGAATCTAATGGTTCATCATCTCAAGCATCAATCTGTGCTGGATGTATGTCACTAATGGCAGCAGGTGTACCAATTAAAGCTCCAGTTGCTGGTATCGCTATGGGATTAATTACTCATGAGGATGAATATACAATTCTAACAGATATTCAAGGTATGGAAGACCATTTAGGAGATATGGACTTTAAAGTAGCTGGTACAAAAGATGGTATCACTGCTTTACAAATGGATATTAAAATAAAAGGAATTACTGAAGAAATCTTAAAAGAAGCTCTAGCTCAAGCTAAAAAAGCTCGTCTAGAAATCTTAAAAGTAATTGCTAAACAAATAAAAGAACCAAGAAAAGAAGTATCTAAGTATGCTCCAAAGATGGAAACATTTATGATTAACCCAGCTAAGATAAAAGATGTTATTGGTCGTGGTGGTGAAACAATCACTAAGATTATTTGTGAAGCCTCAAATGTTACAGAAGTTACAAATGTAAATGCTGTTAAAGTAGACTTAGAAGATGACGGTCGTGTCGTAATCTATCATACAGACCGTGATATAATCAACAAGACAAAACAAATGATTGAAGAAATCGTTCGTGAAGTAGAAGTAGGTAAAATCTATGAAGCAAAAGTTGTAAAAATAGAAGACTTTGGTTGCTTTGTTCAATTATGGCCAGGATGTGAAGGATTAGTTCATGTTTCACAACTAGCTAACGAAAGAGTAGATAAAGTAGAAGATGTTGTAAAACTAGGTGATGAAATAATTGTTAAAGCCCTAGGACCAGATAAAAAAGGACGTCAAAACTTCTCAAGAAAAGATGCTCTTCCAAAACCTACTATTAAGAAAACTAAAAAAGAAGAAGCTAAATAAAACTAAAAAAGTTCAATTTGAACTTTTTTTTCATATACTGAATTAGGTGATGTTATGACTAAAAAGAAAATAATTCAAATTCTAACTGTTTCTCTTCTAATGTTATTTAGTTTTTTCTATACTAATAAATCAATAGAACTAATTAGAGAAACAGATCCTCTAATGAAAAAGATAAAAGCTACTACTGAAAAATATAAAGTAGATGCAGTTGATGCCAAAATAATTGGTAATAAAATAATTCCTGGTAAAACAGGGAAAGAAATAGATTATCAAAAAAGTTATACTAAAATGATTCAGTACGGTTCTTATAACGAAGTCCTAACAACATTTAAAGAAGTAACACCAGCCATATCTATAGATGATTATTATGATAAATATATTGTTCAAGGTAACAGTGAAAATAAAGCTGTATCTCTAGTCTTTAAAACCAATACTACGACTAATCTCCAAGATATTGTAAATATTCTAAACTCTAAAAATATTCCAGGAACTTTTTTTATTGATGGTCTTCTTCTAGAAAATAATACTAGTTTCTTTGAAACAATGACTAATCATGAACTAGAACTTCTAAGTTATGATAATAAGTACGATCAAATATACTTTGAAAGTGCTATTAACTACTTAAACTCCCTAACAAAAACTTCTCCTAAATACTGTTATGCTGAATATGATCAAAAAGAAGTAATAGAACTTTGCTCCTCTTTAAAAATGCACACAATCATCCCAACTATAAAAACTACTAAAGAACCATTCAAAGAAGTAAAAAACTCTCTTCATAACTCAGCCATTATCTCACTACCATTATCAGCAATTACTACTAAACAACTTCCAAGTATCATTGACTATATAACTCAAAAAGGCTATTCTTTTGAAACACTCTCAACACTACTTAGTGAAAGTGCCGAAAAGTAGTTAAATAAATTTATACAAATATCAAATATAAATAAAAAGTACTATTTTTTCTTTATATATCAAGAAATCATTTGTCTAAACTCATCTTTTATTGTATACTTATAAATAGGGTGAGTAGTATGTACTTAAAGGAAATAGTAACGACCGGTTTTAAATCATTTGCCGACAAACTAGATATAAAATTAGATGATAAAATTACTTGTATTGTTGGACCAAACGGTTCAGGTAAAAGTAATGTAGTAGACGCTGTTAGATGGGTATTAGGAGAACAATCTGTAAAATCTCTTCGTGGAGAAGGTTCTATGAGTGATGTAATCTTCTCTGGTAGTAAAAGTCGTAATCCCTTAAATGTAGCGTCAGTTGAATTAGTTTTTGATAATACTGATCACTATATAAATGTTCCTTATACAGAAATATCTATTAAAAGAAAGGTATATCGAACTGGTGAGAATGAATATTACTTAAATGGCGAAAAATGTCGTTTAAAAGATGTAACTAATCTTCTACTAGATACAGGAATGGGGAAAGAATCATTTAATATTATTTCTCAAGGTGAAGTAGAAAAAATTCTAAGTAATTCTCCTAGTGATAGACGTGTTATTTTTGAAGAGGCAGCCGGTATTTTAAAATATAAAAGAAGAAAAGAAGAAGCCTTAAGAAAACTAGATAGAACTCACAACAATCTTGATCGTGTAAATGACATCATTACAGAACTAGAACTTCAAGTTGGACCTTTAAAAGAACAAAGTGAAAAAGCAACTGAGTACTTAGAAAATAAAAAAGGTCTTGATAACTATGAAGTTGCTTTACTTGCCTATGATATTGAAAATTATAATCAACAACTAGAACAAGCTAAACAGAAAAAAGAAAAGATTGACAAAGAGATTGTAACTCTTTCCAACGAATCATCATCTGCAGATATCTCAGCTTTAGAAGACAATACAAAACTAGAAAAACTAGAACAAGAAAAAACTTCTCTTAATAATAATCTTCTAAAAGTAACTGAAGAAGTAGAAAAAATAAATGGTGAAAAAAATCTTTTAAAAGAACGTAGTAAAACAAATAAAGAGGAAGAAGTCTTAAAAGAAACTATTCGTACTACTTTAGAAAAGAAAGGACAAATAGAAAAGAGTATTTCTCTCTTAACTGAAGAAATAAATAGTATTAATCAAGACAAAAAATCTAAAGAAGAAAAATATGCTGAATTAGAAAAGCAAATTAGTACAGCTAAAAATAAAAGAAATTATTTAATGAGTAATTATTCTAAAATGGATCAAGACTTAATTTCTCTAGGTCATAAAATATCTTCTTTAAGAATGGAAATAGAACAGTCATCTGATTTACCAAATAGTGTAAGAAGTGTTTTAAAAGACACATTCCTTCAAGGAATTCATAATACTATTGGTAATATCATTACAACAGAAGATACTTATCTAAGAGCCTTAAATGTTGCGATATCTTCTAATAAAAACTTTGTAATTACATCAGATGAAGAATCTGCTAAAAAAGCTATCAACTACTTAAAGGATAACCATCTAGGTAGAGCAACATTCTTTCCATTAACAGTTATAAAACCAAGATTTGTCGATTCTGAAACTCTAAATCAAATAAGAAATAATTCTGACTTTATTGCCGTTTTAAGCGACCTATTAACATATAATAAAAAGTATCAAAATATTATTGAAAATCAATTTGGAACAACTATCATATCTAAAGATTTAGATTCAGCAAATCGTCTAAGTAAATTAATCAGAAATAGATATAAAATAATTACTTTAGATGGCGATGTAATTAATGTTGGTGGTTCTATGACTGGAGGATCTCTAAATAAAACAAAGAGTGTTATTACTACTAAACAAGAACTGAAATATCAAGAAGAAAAAGAACATACTTTAAAAAATGAGATAGTTTCCTTAAAGAATGAACTATCAGAAATTAATAATGTTATTTCTAAATTAGAAGAAGAAAACTACTTAAAAGAAAAAGAAAAAATATCTATATCAGAACTTTTAAATAGTAAAAATATTGATCTATCAAGAGTAAAGCAAGAATATGAATCAGTAAAGAAAGAGTGGGAGAACTTAGAAGCAATAAGTAATAATTCTGTTTCAGAAAAAGAGCAAGAGTTAATAAAACTCTTCCATGAGAAAAGTTCTCTAAAAGAACAACTTCAACTAAAATTAAAAAATATAACTAAAGAAATAGATGAGTTAAAAGTAAAAATAGAAGAAACTCAAGCTACCTACAAATTAAAAAATTCTACTCTAAGAAACTTAGAAAAATCATCTCGTGAGTTAGAAATTAGTATAAATCGTTTAGATGTAAAAATAGATAATATGTTAAATATCTTATCTGAAGATTATGAACTAACTTTTGAACGTGCTAAAAATGACTACTCTCTAGATATAGAACCAGAAGAGGCTAGAGTAAAAGTAAATACTTATCGTAACAATATTAAACGTATTGGTATGGTAAACTTAGGTGCTATTGAAGAGTATGAAAGAGTAAATACAAGATATAGTTTCTTAACTAATCAAAGAGAAGATTTATATAAAGCTGAAAGTACTTTACTTGAAATAATGAATGAAATGGATGAAGTCATGGAAGAAGAATTTAAAAATACTTTTATGGCTATTCAAATAGAGTTCCAAAAAGTATTTAAAGAACTATTTAATGGTGGTCAAGCTAGTCTAAAGCTAACAGACCCATCCAACATGTTAACAACAGGTGTTGAAATAGTAGCATCTCCTCCAGGTAAAAAACTAACAACTATTTCTCTTTTATCAGGTGGTGAAAAAACTCTAACTGCAATATCTTTACTATTTGCTATTTTAAATGTTAGAAGTGTCCCATTCTGTTTATTCGATGAAGTAGAAGCTGCTCTAGATGAAGCTAACGTTGCCGGTTTTGGTACTTACTTAAATCATTATAGAGATAAAACTCAATTCTTAATAATAACTCATAAAAAGAAAACTATGGAATACGCCAACACTTTATATGGAATTACAATGCAAGAGTCTGGTGTATCTAAACTAGTAAGTGTAAAATTAGAAGACCATATGGAAGTAGTATAGGTCTTCTTTTTTTTAGTAATGTATAGGTACTCATATCACACAAAATAAAAAAGACTAGATAGCACGCATCTGGTCTTTTCCTTTATAAGGATTATTTTTATCTATATGATCAGTAAACATAATTCCATTTAAATGATCAAGTTCATGTTGCATCGCAATTGCAAGTTCTTCTCTTGCTCTAACATGTATCTTTCTTCCTTCTAAGTCATATGCTTCAACTGTAACTCTAGCATATCTTGGTACAATTCCTTCAACTGGTCTATTAACACTAAGACATCCCTCACCAAGTTCAACATATATCTTTTCAACGGAATTACTTATAATTTTTGGATTAATTAAAATATAATCTTCAAAAACACCCTCAGAAACTTCATCAACTACTACAAAATATCTCTTCGCAACACCAAGTTGTATCGCAGCCATTCCCATACCAGGACGTAAATCATACTTTTCAGCTAACTCCTCAATTTGACTATTACGTAAATACTCAATCATTGTATTAATTAAATCTTTATCTTTTTGTGCTAATGGAAAACTAACTTCCTTACTAACTAATCTTAATCTTTTATCCTTTTCATCTAATATTTCTTTTGTCTTTAACACCTAGTACCACCTCACACTGCATATATTTTACCAAAAAACCTCGAAAAAATAAAGATAAAATTAAAAAACGTATAAGCATTTTACTTATACGTCAATATTTAAGCAGCCCATCTAGTACCAATAACTATTACTAATAAGATAAATAATACTAAAATAATAGCGTAAGTTGAATTATTATTTCCTGTTGAATAAGTTGGATAGTATGGTACTTGATATGATTGGCCAGAACAGCAGCCTGATCCTCCACCGTAATAATACATAACTAAAGCCTCCTTTTCTTTATCTATTATAGAATATGTAAATTGACAAAATATGTTAATAAAACTGACCTATAATAAATTTAATTACAAATATTCATAAAAATTGTGTTATATTATAATAAACTGGAGTGATATAGAAAATATGAAGAAGATATTCAAATATATAGATAAACCATTATTAATTGTCTCTATACTATTATTTATATTTGGCCTAATCATGGTATTTTCAGCATCTAATGTTATTGCCTATATGTCACATCATGTAAGTGCCTATTATTATTTCATAAGACAAGCCTTATTCTTATTAGCTGGCTTTTTCTTATTCTTAGTAATTGCTGGAGTAGATACAAAAGCTTATGGACCAATATCCTGGTTTTTATTAATTGTCTTTTCGATTGGCTTAGTTTTATTACTAATGTTTATAAAGCCAAAAAATCAAGCTCAAAGCTGGTTTAAAATTGGACCATTTACTTTGCAACCAAGTGAGTTTATTAAAGTAATTACCATAGTCTGGCTCTCGAGTTTTTATGAAAAGCATAAAAATAGTTTAAATAAATATAGTACAAGTCTATTTCCACTTTGTATTTGTGCTGCTATAGCTTTTTTAATCTTTTTACAACCAGACTTAGGTACTATGATAATCTTTGCCAGTATTGTTGCTGCTATATTCTTTGCTGTACCAATAAGTAAAGAAATAAAGTTTAAAACTACATTCGGTGTAATAGGTCTAATATTCTTTGCTATTGTTGCCTTTCTAGGATCTGGTAAATCTCTTCTACAAGATCGTCAAAAAGCCCGCCTAGACTTTTCTAATCCTTGTGCCAGTCTTCTTTCATCTGGTAACCAAGTGTGTAACTGTTATATTGCAATAAATAATGGTGGCCTAACTGGTACTGGTCTAGGTAATTCAACTCAAAAGTATTTATATTTACCAGAACCATATACAGACTTTATCTTTGCTATTGTTATAGAGGAATTAGGATTAGTTGCAGGAATAGCCTTACTTGTTGCTTATTTAATTGTCTTATGCCGAATTCTAGTAATCGGTAGAAAAAGTCCAACTAATAAAGGTAGTGCTATCTGTTATGGAGTAGCAATCTATATCTTCTTACATATTGCAGTAAACTTAATGGGAATCTTAGGACTAATGCCTCTAACTGGAGTACCATTACCATTTATAAGTTATGGAGGAAGTTTTACTATCAGTTTAATTGCTGCTTTATCTATAGTTCAAAGAATAAGTATAGAAAATGGTCTAGCTAAAGAGAGAAGTCTAAAAAATGCCTAATATAATGATTCATGAAAAAGTAGCTTATACTATCGCAAAACAAATTAAAGATCTAGACACAAAAGAATTTTACTTAGGAGCCTTATCGCCTGATGCTGTAAATGTTAACGGTTTTGCTTCGAAAGAAGAAAGATGGACTTCTCATATCAGAGATAAAGATTTAAATAAATGGAGACTAAACATCATAAACTTTTATAAGCAAAATCAAAATAATTATAATAAAGCTTTTCTAACAGGTTATTTAATTCATATTTTAACTGATATCGTATTTGATGATTATTTTTATCTAGATGTAACAAATAAAATAAAGGAAGATAATAAAGACTTATTAGATCCTCATCCTTACTTTTTAAAATGTATGGACGAATATGCTAAAGAAAATATGACATCAACATTCTTCATAGAAATAAAAGAAAAACTAAAAAGTCCAACATACTATGATATTTTAAATATTACCAAAGAAGAACTGAAAAGTTGGACAGAAAAAAAGTTAAATGAACAAATAACTACCAACGTAGAAAATAAATATATAGATGATAGATTAATATCATCTTTAACTGAACAAGTTCTTAATGAATATAATAAAATACAACAATGAATTATCTGAAGTGTAATTAAGTAACACTTCTTTTTATTTATAAATTTAGTTAACTCTGTTATATCTAATTTTGCTTGAATAATTAAAACTTTGATGATATAATACAGCGAGTAGCAAGGAGAAGATGAAAAATGTCTGAGATATGTAATAATCTCAAGCACCAACTACTTGAAAGTATTAATAGTTCTTCTAAAGTATTTATAGTAGGACACAATGAACCAGATTTTGATTCAATCTCTAGTGCAATTGGAATTCAAAATCTTTGTACTGCTTTTGACTGTGAATCATATATAATTGTAAATGATTCTGAACAAGAACTAGAACCAAGTGTTAAAAAGATAATAGAAAGTAGTAAAAATAAGTATAATATAATTAAATTATCTGACTTTTTAACTTTAATAGGAGATAACTGCTCATTAATAGTTGTTGATGCTAATAAAAAATATCAATTATCTGTATCTGAATATCTTGATTTATTTAAAAATATAATTGTAATAGATCATCATAATCCAGACCAACATACTATAGCTTCTACATATAGTTATATTGAACCAACTATCTCATCATCCGCTGAAATAGTCGCCAGACTTTTAAACTGTTTTAAGGTTCCATATACTGAAGATGTTGCTAACTATCTTTTAGCAGGAATTGAACTAGATACAAATAGATATAAAAAGAATACTACTTCAATAACTCATGATGTAGCTGAAAAATTAATAGATAAAGGTGCTAGCCCAGATTTTGTCAATAGACTATTTTTAGCTGAATTTGAAACAGATTGTCGTATTAATAACTTAGTCTATAATGGTAGTATTTTTGAAAGATATGAGCGTTCACTTTTTCAATACAGACAAGTTTCTTTTACCCTAAATAGAGCCTTTCCAACAACAATCTATAAAAAAGAAGATCTAGCCAAAGCAGCTGACAAATTATTAGAATACCCAGTAGATGCATCTTTTGTAATAGGTTATGTAAAAGATGGATTAGTATCAATAAGTGCTAGAAGTAAAAGTGATATAAACGTTGGTGAAATAATGGAGGAGTTCACTGGTGGAGGTAATGCCCAAAGTGCTGCTTGTAAAGTTGAAACTACTGATATAAAATCTTTAGAAGAAGCTTTAAAAAGAGTAGTTGGAACTAAAATAAGTCCTAAAACAGAATCTCATTCTCTATCAATAATTCCACCTCAATATCAAAAAGTAAAAAAATAGAAAAGTTTTTCAAAGACTTTTCTTTTTTTTTCGAATAATATAATAGGAGGTGATAATAATAACATTCCATTATCGTTATCGAAAACAATTAATTATAGCGGCAGTAATAATATTAATTATCTCACTTATTACTATTTACTTTGTAACAAATAGACCACAATCAAAAGTAAAAAAAGAGCCCACTATAGTTAAGGAATCTTCGAGTATCAAAAAAAGTTCATCAACTGAAGAGACAACAGTAGAGTACAAAATAGATATTAAGGGAGAAGTAATTAATCCTGGTATCTATACTATGAAAAGTTCATCACGTATAATTGACTGCATTGAAAAAGCCGGTGGACTAACAGAAAATGCTAATACTACAGTAATTAATCTAAGTAAAAAGATAACTGATGAGATGGTTATAATTATTTATAGTAATGCTGAAGTTGCTAATTTTAAAGAAACTAAAAAGCTAGAGGAACAAGTCCAAGAAAAATGTCGTCAAAAGGATGAAAACTCTCTAAAAAATGATGCTTGTATAACAAATGATAGTAAAAATACTACATCTACATCCTTAGTTTCTATAAATACCGCAACTATAGAAGAACTATCAAAGTTATCAGGAATAGGAGAAGCTAAAGCTAAGCAAATAATTGAGTATCGTACTCAAAATGGACCTTTTAAAACAATAGAAGATATAAAAGAAGTACCAGGTATCGGAGAAAGTATTTTTGCTCAAATTAAGGACTATATTACTACATGATAAATTATACTATCTAATATTTATAGTTGTAATAATCATAACTATTGTAAATATCAAAATTCCAAGAACTAGTATTTATGATTCCACTACAACTAAAGTAACTGGTAAAATAATATCTCAAAGTATTGATGGTAACAAGTTAACACTAATTATAAAAAGCAAAGAAAAACTAATCATAAATTATTACTTCAAAGAAGAGAATGAGAAAACTCTTTATCAAACTAAATTCCATTTAGGAGATTATATCAAAGTAGAAGGAGAATTTATAAAACCTAAATCTGCTACTACAAAGTATCTTTTTGATTATAAAAAATACTTATATCATAAAAATATCTTTTTCATAATAAATACCCAAAAATTAATTAAAGTCAAAGACAATAAAAATGTCTATTATAATATAAAAAATATAATGACTAATCTAACTAATAAAAATGCCTACTTAAAAACATTTATATTAGGTGATAAGTCATTATTAAGTACTAAAATAATAACAAGTTACCAAGAAAATGGAATCAGTCATTTATTTGCTATATCAGGTATGCATATAACTCTATTATCATCATTAATTACTAAAGCATTAAAAAGATTAAAACTATCAGAAACTAAATGTTATTATATTACCTCCATAATATTAATAATGTATTTATTTCTAGTAGGATTGTCCCCCTCTATTCTAAGAGGAGTATTATTCTATTTATTATTTTCTCTAAATAAAATTTATTATTTTTATATAAAACCAGTTAATTTATTTTTATTAACTACCTCGATTTCTCTCTTAATTAATTATAACTATATCTATGATATAGGTTTTCTATATTCCTTTTCTATAAGTCTATCTCTAATACTAACAACAAAATACCTAACGAGTAATAACTACTTAATAGGTTTACTAAAAACCTCTATAATATCTTTTCTAGTAAGTATTCCTATAAGTCTTTATAATTTCCACCAAATAAATATCTTAAGTATTATCTATAACTTATTCTTTGTTCCATACGTAAGTATCATTGTCTTTCCAATAACTATAGTAACTACCTTTGCACCATTTCTATTACCAATATATGAACTACTAATAAAGATATTAGAAAATATCTCCCTAGCTCTTTCTAATATAAAGGTACTAACTCTTATCTTTCCAAGATTACATATCATAGTTTATTTATTGTATTATATTTTAATAATTATTTTTATAAAAGGACTACTATCAAAAAACAAAAAACAACTCTTACCATTATTCTTCTTATTAATTATTCATTATACATATCCATACCTTAACAAAGATCTACTAATAGAAATGATAGATGTCGGGCAAGGAGATAGCTTAATCATTAGTTCTAAAAATAAAGCTGTCTTAATAGATACTGGTGGCAAGGTAAAATATAAGCAAGAAGAGTGGCAAAAAACAAACAAAGACTCATCTATAGTTAAAAATATAACTATTCCTCTCCTTAAAAGCAAAGGACTAAAGAAAATAGATTTTCTTATTATTACTCATGGCGACTACGACCATATGGGAGAAGCTATTAATTTAGTAAATAATTTTAAAGTAGATAACGTTATATTTAATTGTGGAGAGTTTAATGAATTAGAAAAAGAATTAATCAAAGTATTAGATAAAAAGAAAATAAAATATTATTCATGTATTAAAGAATTAAATATAGATAATAACAAACTATATTTTTTACAAACAAAAGAATATGATAATGAAAATGATAATTCAAATGTTATTTATACTGAACTTGATGGTTATAAGTTTATGTTTATGGGAGATGCAGGAGTAGAGAAAGAAAAAGATATGTTAGAAAAGTATAATCTTTCTAACATTGATGTATTAAAAGTAGGACACCATGGAAGTAAAACAAGTAGTAGTAAAGAATTTATAAATGAAATAAATCCAAATTATTCCATTATTAGTGTTGGCAAAAACAACAGATATGGTCATCCCAATAAAGAAGTATTAAATAATTTGAGTGATTCAAAAATATATAGGACAGATCAAGATGGTAGTGTTATGTTTAAGATTAAAAATAATAAATTGAAAATTGAGACATGTAGCCCGTAGAAAGGAAGATGATAAAACGAATGAAATAAAAGAATATACAGAGAAAGTATTTGAAGATATTAAACATATAGATGAACAAGGTAATGAATATTGGTTGGCAAGAGAATTAATGTCATTACTTGGATATAGTAAATGGGAAAGATTTTCTAATGCCATAGAATATGCAAAAACATCTTGTCTTAAAAGTGGATATAATACTAATGACCATTTTCCCGGGGTTGGGAAAATGGTTCAGATAGGTTCGAAAACAAAGAGAAAATTGTTAGATTATAGGCTATCAAGATATGCATGTTATCTAATTGTACAAAATGGTGATTCCAGAAAAGAAGCTATAGCTTTAGGTCAAACCTACTTTGCCATTCAAACAAGGAAACAAGAACTATCTGAAAAAGAATATAATGAATTGACTGAGGATGAGAAAAGGTTGTATAGAAGAAATCAAGCAAGAAAAGGTAATTATAATTTAAATAAGACAGCAGTTAAAAGTGGAGTAAAAGACTTGGCTAGATTTCACAATGCAGGATATAAAGGACTATATAATGGCGAAACAGCAGATGATATATTCAAAAGAAAGAAATTAAGATATAGAGAAGATATATTAGATAATATGGGAAGTGAAGAACTTGCGGACGATATATTTAGAATTGCTCAAACTGATGCTAAATTAAAAAGAGATAATGTAGATAATGAATATACTGCAAATTCTGTTCATTATGAAATAGGTAAAATAGTTAGAAAGGCAATTAAGGAAGCTGGTGGTACTATGCCAGAAGATTTAACAACCCCAGAAAGAAGTTTAAAAGAAATAGAAAAAGGAAGAAAACATGATATAATAAATATAGGATGTGGTAACATGAAACAAGAGATTCTAGATTTATATGACAATAATTTCAATAAACTTAATAAAACTATAATAAGAAGAGTTGATGAAATTCCAAATGGTACAAATATTATGCAATCATATATATTAATAAAAAATGAAGATAAATATTTACTTGAACAAACAACTGAAAGAAATAATTATAAATGGGCAATTCCTGGTGGACATGTACTTAGTGGTGAAACTCCAGAAGTGGCATTAAAAAGAGAATTAGAAGAAGAATTGGGAATAAGAGATATAAAATATAAAAAAGTTGATACAATAAAGTTCCCATATAATAATTATATATTTAATGTTTTTTATTCCAATACGATTGTTGATATAAATTTATTAAAATTACAACCTGATGAAGTAATAAAAGTAAAGTGGTATACAAAAGAAGAAATTTTAGAACTAATTGAAAATGACATGATTCCTAGAGAATATGCTTATATATTAAAAAATTACATGAAATAGTGTGAATGCACTATTTTTTCTTTGCTTAAATTCGACTTACTTTTTGACAATCACCACATGGAGATGCTGAACATATGGGAGAAGCTATTAATTTAGTAAATAATTTTAAAGTAGAGAAAGTAATATTTAATTGTGGAGAGTTTAATGATTTAGAACAAGAATTAATCAAAGTATTAGATAAAAAGAAAATAAGTTATTATAAAGAATTAAGTGAATTAAGCGTCTTTAATAATAAACTATACTTTCTAAATACTAGTATTTACAATAATGAAAACGATAATTCTAATGTTCTTTATCTTAATTATAATAATTATCAATTTTTATTCATGGGTAATGCCGGTATAGAAAAAGAAAAAGATATCTTAAATGAATATAGCATAGAAAATATAGACTTTCTAAAAGTTGGTCATCACGGTTCAGATACCAGTAGTAGTAAAGAGTTTATTGATATTATGAATCCTAAGTATTCTATTATTAGTGTTGGAGAAAATAATAGGTATGGACATCCAAATAAAGAAGTATTAAATAATTTAAGTAATTCTAAAATATATAGAACAGATCAAGATGGTAGTATCATGTTTAAGATTAAAAAAATAAATTAAGAATTGAGACATATAGTCCGTAAAAAGGAGTAAATATGAATTACTACAATGAGATAAAAAATGAATTAGTAAATAATGAGATAAATCGGAAAGTTAAAAATTATTCAATTAATAAGAGTGATTTGGATGCATATTACAATGTTGGAAGAATGTTAAGTGAAGCAGGTAATCATTATGGAGAAGGAATAATAAAAGAATATTCGAAGAGATTAACATATGAATTAGGTAAGGGTTATAGTAAGAGAAATCTATGGTTAATGTTAAAGTTTTATGATTTGAATGAAAAAGTGCAGACAGTGTCTGCACAATTATCTTGGCCGCATTATTGTGAATTACTATCTTTTGAGAATACTGATAAAATTAATTATTACATAGAATTAGTTAAAAATAATAATTTATCAGTTAGGCAGTTAAGAGAAAGAATAAAATCTAATGAATATGAAAGACTTCCGGAATCTACTAAAAATAAATCAGTAGAACAAAAAGAATCCGATATAGTTGATTTTATCAAGAATCCAATTTTGATTAAAAATAGCAATAAGTATGATATATTTTCAGAAAAAGTATTACAAAAATTGATTTTGGAAGATATTGTATCTTTCATGAAAGAGTTAGGAACTGGATTTAGTTTTATAGATAATGAATTTAAAATTAAAGTAGGAGATAGTTATAATTATATCGATTTACTTTTGTATAATATTAAGTTTAAATGCTATGTTGTAATAGAACTGAAGGTAATTAAGTTAAATTCAAATCATACAGGTCAAATTCAAAATTATATGAATTGTATTGATAAAAATGTAAAAGGTATTGATGATAATAAAACTGTTGGCATTATTATTTGTAAGCAAAATAATCAGTATGCAATAGATTATTGTTCTGATGATAGAATAATTGCTAGAGAATATGAATTAGTGTGATATTAAAAGAACAGATCATATAATCTGTCCTTATTAAATATGGTGTCTCCTTTGTTCTTCAGCATAATTTTTAAATACAATACTTGTAACATCTCTTCCAGATATTGTATCGAAAGCAAATTCGTAACATAACAAGCCATTTGGCATTGAGGGATTGAGTGGTGTTTTTAATGAAGTGAAATGTATTTTAGGATTTATTGACATATAATTTCTTAAAATATCTTGTATTTCATCTTCTCTTTCAAAATTTTTTTGCTTCATAGCACGATATCCTGGAACAATTGTATACTCGATTATACCTTCTGTGCTTTCAGGAATTTGTTTTAGCATTTCTACAATTATACCAAAAGTATTATATGGATCAGCATGTCCACAAATTCCAAATTTATTTTTTCTATCATAAAATAAAATTCCAAAACAAGTATCTAAAGCTTGTGTACCAATAATTGGTTTATCAACGGTTGAAACAACAACTTGATCCATATCGGCAATGCTAGAGCGTGCAATTAATTGGTCGCCTTCATTTAAATGCTGATAATATTCATTTAGCATTCTATCAAGTGAAGTACCATTATTATATTCAATATAATCATTTCTATTTATATCAAAAATATTTTTCTTTTCCATAATATCACCACATTAATTATATCATAACTATTATATAATAAATAATTCGATTTACTTTTTGACAGTCAACACAAAGTATATGAATTATATAGACAAGAATATAAAAGAGATAAGCAATAATAATACAATTGGAATGTTGATATGCAAGAAAGAAAATAAATTTGTAATAGAATATTGTTCGGATGATAGGATTATTGCAAGAGAATATGAATTAATGATATAATTTGTATAGGAGATGGTAAATGTGAATAAATATTTTAATAATGACATTAATAATCCTATATTTTTATTTCATGGGAGTCCTAAACAATTAGATGTAGTCGAACAACGACAAACATATGATTCAAATGGTAATAGAGAAAATGAAGATTTTGCAGTTTTTATGACTTCATCATTTATTATAGCTAGTGCATATGCATTTAAAGATAAGATAAAAGAGTTAAGTGAAGGACTTGAATGGAATTTTCAAATTGGTAGAGACACTGATTCGGATGAGTTATTTGTAATAATGAATAATGTTAATATTGATGATGAATTAGAGGGTTACATTTATGTATTTGATTATAATAATTCATATACCCATGATGGTAGATCAATCCAATATAAATGTCATGAAAATGTAACACCTATTGATGTTGTAAAAATTAAATTTAAAGATTTTAAAGAGTATTATACTATCAATGAAAATAGAAGAGTTTTGTAAGTAGCATTTGGATGATGCTTTTTATTTGCTTTAATTCGTATTACTAAACGCTAATCACCACATGGCGACTACGATCATATGGGAGAAGCAATTAACTTAGTTAATAATTTCAAAGTAGAAAAAGTAATCTTTAATTGTGGACCATATAATATCTTAGAACAAGAATTAATTAAAGTATTAGACAAAAAGAAAATTAAATATTATTCACGTATTAAAGAATTAAATAAAGTGAATATCCAATTAAATTAGGTAATAGATACAACTATATTGATTTATTACTTTATAATATTAAATATAGGTGTTATGTAGTCATAGAATTAAAGATAACAGAACTTAAGAAAGATCATGCTGGACAAATTATGACTTATATGAATTATATAGATAAGAATATAAAAACTATTGAAGAAAATGATACAGTAGGAATTATTATTTTCAAACAAGATAATAAATATGTAATTAAATATTGCTCTGATGAGAGAATAATTGTTAGAGAATATGAATTAGTGTGATATAATAGATACTAATTGGATGTGGTTTTATGAAGAAAACAATAAATGGAAGTAGAATAGAATTTTGGAATGAAAGTACTAATGAGATAGTAATGTATATAGATTATCCTACTGATGAATGTATATGGTATTTTAAAGATAGTAATGAAATTATCATAACGGATGACATGGAAATATTTGAACCATTAAAACAATTAATGTCACAACAGTATATTTTTAATGAAGATGAGATACTAAAAAGTTATAAAAATAATAACAAGTTAGTTTGGTATAGTGATTGTTACTATAATCCAGATGATGAATGGAGTAGAAAAAATGTTAGTTATTTAACTATTATTTATGAAAATAACACTATAAAACTAAAATGCATAAAGCCACTTGATGAAATAATAGAAAGAAGAACTAAATCACATGTTATAGGATTTTCTCCACTGGGTAATGGGGAATACACTAAAAATGTAAAAACAGGCATGACACTACAGGATGACTTTGTTATAAATGTTTATCAAGAATTAATAAAAAAGAAAAAAGTTAAAGAATTACATAAAAAATAGTGTTATTCTTTTTGTTTAAATTCGACTTACTTTTTGACAATCACCACATGGTGATTTTGATCATATGGGAGCGGCTATTAATTTAATTAATAGTTTCAAAGTAAAGACCGTTATTTTTAATTGTGGAAGGTATAATTACTTAGAACGAGAATTGATTAAAGTCTTAAAGAAAAAACGCATTCCTTATTATAGTTGTATAGATGAATTAAATTTATCTCAGTACAACTTACAATTTCTAAATACTAAAGAATATGACAATGAAAATGATAATAGTAATGTTATCTATTTAAACTATGATAATTATAAATTTTTATTCATGGGAGATGCCGGTATAAATAGAGAAAAAGATATCTTAGAAAAATATAATTTAAGTAATATAGATTTTCTAAAAGTAGGTCATCATGGATCGAATACATCATCAAGTGAAGACTTTATAAATATTATTAATCCCAAATATTCTATTATTAGTGTTGGTGAAAATAATAGATATAATCATCCTAAAGATTCTGTATTGGATACATTAAAGAGTAGTAAAATTTATAGAACAGATTTAGATGGTAGTATCGAGATTAAAATAAATAAAAATGACTATAAAATTAAAACATGCCCTCCCTAGTAATGTGTATATGCAAAAAAACAAAAAAGTATTTAAGACTATAAAACATATAACCAAAAATGGTAATATCTATACTATGAACCTTAATAATTATATATTTCTTGAAAATAATTTGTTAAAATAGTATAATATAAAATGTAAATAGTAGGTGACGTATAGTGCAGAAAAGAAGGGTGAAAATTTTCTTTTATCTTTTAATAATACTTTTTGTATCAACTATAATATTATCTTTTTCTATGTCAAATGCTGTAGAAACAAGTGAGACATTTGTTACAATAACATCTAATAAACTAAAGTATGATACAGATTCAGGTTCTTGGAATATAACAAGTTCTGCTACCTGGATAGACAAAAATAATATAACCTTAAATATAAATATTAAAACCATGGCAAAAACAGATTATGATTATATAGATACAGTTCTGGTAGTTGATAATTCTGAATCTATGGAATATGAAAATTGGGAAAACGCACAAATTGCCTGCAACACTTTAATAGAAGATGTCTATTCTAATTCAAAAAATAGGATGTCTCTTATATTATTTAATTCAACAGCGAATATAAAACAGAATCTAACTACAGACAAGGCTGCTATAAAAAATGAAATTGATAATTTATCGTTTCAGTCTGGAACAAATTATTATCAAGCATTTAAAAAAATTGAAGAAATACTAAGTACATATACTAAAGAGGCAAATAGGGAACTTCTATTCATATTTTTAACGGATGGAGTACCAAATGAAGAAGCACCAAATGAACAGGCTTTATACAAACTAATAAAGCAGAAATATCCATATGTCAATATACATGCAATTCAATATGAAATGGGTAATGGAAATAATGAAAATATTACTAAAATAAGTGATAGACAATTTGTTTCTACAAAGAAAAATATAATAAAAAAAATGCTAGAAGCCTCAAAAGTAACAGTGACTTATGATATATATGACATAACTAGTAATTTAAACACTGACTATTTTGATATTACGGATTATTCAGTAGATAAAGGTAATTTGAATATTGTCTCAAATAAATTAACTTGGAACTTAAGGGAGAAACTTAAAACAGGGGAGGAAGTAACAGCAAAAATAAATTTAAAATTAAAAAGTCAATATAATGGTAAAAATATAAGTCTTTCACTCTTAAATGATTTTATAGTTGATTATAAATTGAACGATATATCAGAAAAAATTAGTTCTTTGCCAAAATTAAATATATCAAACTACAATTTAGTGACTTACGATGCTAATCTGCCAACAGATTGTTCTGCAACGAATATTCCTGTTACCAAAAGTTATAATGTTTTTGATAAGGTAGAAATATCTTCTAATATCCTAAAATGTGATAACTATCAATTTAAGGGATATGAGATAAAAAATAAAGACGTAAAGATGAGTGATTCATCACATTTTATAATGCCTGGTGAAAATGTTACTTTAGTAGCAAAATGGTCCAAACTGTCAACCTTAAAATCTGTTAGCGGTAAAGTGTCGAAAGTACAAACTTTATATAGTATAATGGCTGAAAATTCTGTTGCTGATAACATAAAAAGCGATAAAGTATCAGCAACAACAGGTATAAATTTTCATGCTGTATCATCAGCAACAAACGGAGAAGGATTATATTTATATTCTCCAACAAAAAATGATACTTACCCAGTATACTATTATCGTGGAAATGTAAATAACAACAATGTCAAATTTGCTGGTTTTTGTTGGAAAATAGTCCGTACAACAGAAACTGCTGGTGTTAAGTTAGTATATAATGGACTTCCAAACTCCCAAGGATATTGTACCAATGTTACCGGTACATCAACACAAATAGGAACAAGTCCTTACGAATCAAGACATATTGGAGCCATTACCTTTGGATATATGTATGGTAATCTATATACGAGTACTAAAAAGTACTTCGATTTATTTACCTTACTAGACATAACTTTAAAAAGAAAAACAAATGCTCAAAATACAAACTATTATTATAGTGATAGTGTAACCTATGCTAATGGAATTTATACGTTAGTAAATCCAACTAAAAGTATATATAAAGAAAATTATAGAAATTTAGATAAAAAATACACTTGTTTGTCAGAAACAGAAACCAGTTGTGCAACTGTTCAACAAATTACAACCAGAGCTTCTGTCTCTTCATATTTTGAATACTATGAATATACAGATGGAAAAACATATGATCAACTATATGAAGAAAATAAATCTAAAAAATGGATTTTTGGTAATGATGTATCTTATGCTAACGGAACTTATACACTCTTAACTACTGATAGTACATATATTCCGGATTGGGAATCATCAGGTAGAAAGGCAATGGATAAAAAATATTATACCTGTTTTTCTGAAAATAATACTTGCAATACAGTTTATTATATTGCTAGAAACTATACCAATGCATACCAAGTATATTACATGACTTTAACTGATGGTAAAAAAATGGAGGATATTAAAGAAAGAACATTTACAAATGATAACGATTCTGAAATTAAAGTCGTTATAGATAATTGGTACAAAGAAAATATGACTAATTATACGAAATATCTTGAGAATACTAACTGGTGTAATGAAAGAGAGTTTGGTGATGGAAGCCTATTAAGTAAAGATACTAGTACCATCTGGGGTGGAAATGCTCCTCATTCAGCAGCTTATATTAGAATGACTAATTCCAAAGCCATTCCAAAATTAACCTGTGATCGTGAGATGGATAGATTAAATACTAATATTGCAGGATTTAATTATCCAGTAGCACTTCTAACTATCGATGAATATATTATGGCCGGAGCTTTTCGAAAAAGTAATACCAATTTTTATCTTTATACCAATCAAACAGTTTATACTTTGACACCAAGAACATACTATGGACTTACAACTTCTAATTTTTATATTAATAGTGATGGAAATATTGATGGTGATGGTGCTAGATATGACAATAAATATTCATATGGAGTAAGACCAGCCATATCTTTGAAAAAAGGGATTAGAACAGATGGTGGAGATGGTACGGTTGAAGATCCATATGTTGTAAATGAAACTGTTAATGCTACAGTTATCAATTGAAAAAAGAATTATAGACAACAATAACAAATTTAGTTAAAATATAAATGTGTGGTGATAAATATGAAAAGCATTAATAATGTAATAGAACAAGCTGATGATGTAGCTTTAACTCATTCTTTTCAAGATGCCTGTAGCAATAAAGAGTTTTATGATTATGCATTCTCTTTAAATGTTAACGAAGAAGTATTGAAAAAGTACACATCTCGCTTAGAAGACTGTTTTGATGAGTATAAAAACTGCCAAAATTGCCAGAATCTTAGCGAATGTAAAAATAAAGTACAAGGTTATAAATATACACCAGAAAAAGATCACGAACTAATAAACTTTTCTTATGTAGCTTGTAAAAAATTAGAAAAAAAACTTCATGACACGGCTTATCAAGCAAATATAGAAGTATTTGAAATGCCAAAAGATATAAAAGAGGCAACTTTGAAAAATCTATATAAAGATGATAAAGCACGCTTACCAGTAATAAAGTATTTCAAAGAATTCATTGATAACTATTCCAATGAGGAAAAGTCAAAAGGCTTATATTTAACTGGTTCTTTTGGTTCAGGAAAAACATACCTAGTTGCAGCTTTATTTAATGAAATGGCTAAAAAAGGTGTAAAGAGTGCCTTGATTTATTATCCGGAATTTTTAAGAAGTCTAAAGTCATCATTTCAATCTAACTATAATGAAAAGTTTGATTACATTAAAAAAGCTCCCTTATTACTACTAGATGATATTGGAGCAGAAAATTGCAGTGCTTGGTCAAGAGACGAAGTTCTAGGACCAATACTTCAGTATCGTATGGAAAGTCACTTACCAACATTCTTTACTTCAAACCTAACTATGGATGAACTAGAAACAGCTTTAGCAATTACATCATCACCTGCTGACAAGGTCAAAGCTAGAAGAATTATAGAAAGAATAAAACAATTGACAATAACAATAGAATTAATTAGCAAAAACAGAAGACAATAGAGTTGATTCTGTTTTTTCTTGACAAAAACTTTAAAGTTCATATAATAAATACTACTTTGGAGTGATTATATGCAGGAAAGTAGTGAAAAGGAAAAAATAATAAAAGCATCAATGATAATTCTTGCTATAGCAATAGTACTTTTCTTAACAAAAGAAATGGAACTGGATAGCAAATCATTTTCATTGTCTTATAAATCAATTAATATTAAAAATATTTCGACAGTAGAAATAGCTGAAAAAATGGGTTACCAAGATGCTAACGTATATACAGAAACTAACAAAACTAAAACAGAGGTTATAGAAACACCTCAAACTCAAGAACCAGAAAAAGTAAGTAATTCAGTTGTTGTTCCAATGCCAATATGGCGTCTTCCAGTAGAAAGAGGAACTGTTTCAAGTTGGCCTAGATATAATCACGTAGCCTTAGATATTACAAGTCCTAGAGGAGTATATGAAACAATATACCCTGTTGCTGATGGAGTTATATCAGGAATCTACACCGACGGTTATGGTGGAAAAGTCTTAACAATTCACCATGTCATAAATGGAATAAATTACACATCGCAATACGTTCACTTCTCATCTTATGCCCCAAATCTATATGTTGGAAAACCAGTAACCATAAATGATAGTATCGGTCAAATGGGAGCAACTGGTTGGGCAACAGGAATACACTTACATGTAACAGTTTTAGATTGTTCGTTGTTTAACGATACTAACTGTTCTGATACTGGTAAGTTCTTAAGATATGCAAATAGAAGATATTCTGAAGGATTTTATGGCCTAAGTAGTTTAATGCAAGTACAATATTCTTGGTATAGTAGATAAAAAAATTATCAATCTCTTGCAAAAACCAAAAAAAGTGTTATAATTATTTACGTAAACTTAATTACATTGACAAAGGACACGATAAATTAAATAATTTTAAAAGAGAGTTCATGGCAGGTGTAAATGAATAAAATCTTAATTTATTACTACCTTTAGAGTAGAATTATTAAAAGTAATTCCGGGTAAAACCGTTATCTAAATGAGAAAAACAAAGGATGGTACCGTGCCTAGCACTCCTGTACTATCCTTTTTATTTTTTTCGAATAAGGAGAGTGATGTTATGCAAATAGAAGTATTTACTCAGTCAGCCATAAAAATTACCACAACTAAGAATATTTATTTTGATCCATATCAAATAAAAAATAAATATCATGATGCGGATTATGTTTTTATAACTCATGATCATTACGATCACTATGATGAAGAATCACTAAGAAACATTCTAAAAGAAACAACTATAATTATTACTCCAGAATGTTTAGAGGATAGAGTAAAGAATATCACAAAAAACTATATAACGGTACTTCCAGAGAAAAGTTATAGTGTAGGAGAACTTTCTTTTGAAACTATTCCTTCATATAACACCAACAAGCCATTTCATCCCAAGGAAAAACTTTATGTTGGTTATAAAGTAAAAATAGAAGACAAATATTTCTACATTATGGGAGATACAGATATAACTAATGAAACTCTAAAAGTAAAATGTGACATTTGTTTTGTACCAATAGGTGGAACTTACACAATGAATGTTAAAGAAGCTGCAAACTATATTAATACAATTAATCCAAGTCTTGCTGTGCCAATTCATTATGGAAGTATTGTCGGTGATATTGATTTGTATAAAGAATTTATAAAATTAATAAATCCAAGTATAAAAGTAGAAGTATATATAAAATAGGAGGAAAATAAAATGATAAATATTAAGGAAAATGAAAAATTAAGTATAATGAATCACTCTTGTGCTCATCTTTTAGCTCAAGCAGTAAAACATCTATATCCAAATGCCCTATTTTGGGTAGGTCCAGTAATTGAAGAAGGGTTCTATTATGATATAGATTTAGGAGATAAAACTTTAACTGAAGAAGACTTACCAGCAATCGAAAAAGAAATGAAAAAATTAGCCAAAGATGGTAAAAGAATAGTTCGTCATGAACTTACTAAAGAGGAAGCTTTGGAAAAGTTTAAAAACGATCCATATAAAATTGATTTAATTAGTAGAATGGATGAAAATGAAGTGACAATTTCTTGCTATACTCAAGGAGATTTTACTGACCTTTGTCGTGGTCCACATCTAGAGTCTGTAAAAGAATTAAAATATTTTAAACTTCTAAAAGTATCAGGTGCTTACTGGAAAGGTGATGCTAAGAACAAAATGCTTCAACGTATCTATGGTATTTGCTTTGATAATGAAGAAGACTTAAATAAACATCTAGAATACCTAGAGGATTGTAAAAATCGTGATCATCGTAAGATTGGCAAAGAACTAGAAATATTTATGACTGATGATTTAGTAGGACGTGGACTACCAATGTTCTTACCAAACGGTTATATAATTTGGGAGCAACTAGAAAACTACATTAAAGGTAAAGAAAGAAAGTTAGGCTATCAACATGTCTTAACCCCATGTGTTGGAAATGTCGAATTATATAAAACATCTGGACACTGGGATCACTATAAAGAAAACATGTTTCCTGCTATGGAGGTTGATGGAGAAGCTTTTGTCTTAAGACCAATGAACTGTCCACATCACATGATGATTTATGCCAATAAACTTCATTCATATAAAGACTTACCAATTAGAATAGGAGAAGTTGCTCATGATTTTAGATATGAGGCATCCGGTGCTCTAAAAGGTATTGAAAGAGGAAGACACTTCTGTCAAAACGATGCCCATCTTTTTGTAACTCCAGAGCAAATAAAGTCAGAATTTAAAAATGTTGTTGACTTAATATTTGATGTTTACAAAGACTTTGGCATTACAGATTATCGTTGTGTTCTATCTCTAAGAGATCCAGAAGATAAAGAAAAATATCATCCAGATGATGAGATGTGGAACAAAGCTGAAAACGAATTAAGAGAAGTTTTAAATGAATTAGGAATTGAATATACAGAAGAAATTGGTGAAGCTGCATTCTACGGACCAAAACTAGATGTTAATGTTACACCAGCAGTTGGAAATGAATACACCTTATCAACTTGCCAACTAGACTTCTGCCTACCAGCAAAATTTGATTTAAAATATGTAGACAAAGATGGTGAAAAGAAAACTCCAGTAGTTCTTCATAGAGCAATACTAGGTTCACTAGGTAGATTTATGGCCTATATTCTAGAAGAAACTAAAGGAGCACTACCTACCTGGTTAGCTCCAACTCAAGTAAAAGTAATACCAGTAAATCCAGAACTACATAGTGAGTATGGTGAAGAAATTACGAAACTTTTAGAAGCTAATAATATCAGAGTAGAGTTAGATAATCGTAATGAAAAATTAGGTTACAGATTAAGAGAGGCCCAAACAGAAAAAATTCCATATACATTAATTCTTGGTGATCAAGAAAAAGAAAATTCAACGATCAGTTATCGTCTATTTGGACAAAAAGATACAACTACAGTTTCAAAAGAAGAATTTGTTAATTTAATAAAAGAAGAAATAGATACAAAGGCTTTAAGAAAATAATAAAAAAATAAGTTCAAGAAGAAATTAAAAGTTTCTTCTTTTTCTTTGTCAATTTTTTGTCAAGTGCTAAAAACTTGTCCGTTTTACATTTACATTTAAACATAACTTGGGTAATATATAATTAAGCTGTGGCTGATAGTGGGAAAAAGTGGGGGATTTATATGTTTATTGGAGAATATCATCATTCTATTGATGATAAGGGAAGACTAATAATTCCATCCAAGTTCAGAGATGAACTAGGAACTAGTTTTATTATTACTAGAGGCATTGAAAATTGCCTATATGTTTATTCTCTAGAGTCTTGGAACAAGATTGTTGATAAACTTGAATCCTTACCATTTACAAAGAAAGACGCAAGAACATTTACACGATTTTTCTTATCAGGCGCCAGTGAAGCAGAACTTGACAAACAGGGCCGTATTAATATTACCTCCCCACTAATCTCTTATGCTAAAATTACTAAAGAATGTATAGTAATTGGTACAGGAGATAGGTTAGAAATATGGTCAGAAGAATTATGGAATGAATTCTTCACTTCTGCTAAAGACAGCATGTCAAACATAGCCGAAAATCTATTTGAAGGTGTGAGTATATAATGGAAAAACATATTAGCGTATTACTAGAAGAGTCAATTTCTTCCCTTAACTTAAATGATTCTAGTATTATAGTTGATTGCACACTAGGTTATGGTGGACACAGTAGTAACATCTTGGCAAGAATAAAAAGAGGGTATTTATTCGCCTTTGACCAAGATAGTGAAGCAATTCGGCATAGTACTGAGCGATTATCATCAATCGGTACTAACTTCACTATCATCAAAAGCAATTTTGTTAACTTAAAAGAAGAGTTAGCAAAAAGAAACATTTATAAAGTCGATGGAGTCCTATTTGATTTAGGAGTTTCATCGCCTCAATTGGACGACAAAACAAGGGGATTTTCTTATCATGAAGACGCTAGATTAGACATGCGTATGGATAAAGATAATCCTATCTCAGCTTATGAGATTGTTAATAATTATACAAAAGAAGAATTAGCAAATATCTTCCTCAAATATGGAGAGGACAAATTTTCACGAAACATTGCCAAAAAAATAGTAGAGTACCGTGAGAATAAACCAATAGAAACAACCCTAGAATTAGTTGAAATAATTAAAAGTGCTGTTCCTATGAAGCTTAGAAAAGATAAACATCCTGCTCGTCAAATATTTCAAGCAATTAGAATAGAAGTAAATCATGAACTAGATGTCATAGAACCTGCCTTAGAACAAGCACTATCTATTCTAAATGTTCACGGTAGAGTAGCGGTAATTACTTTCCATTCTCTAGAAGATAGAATTGTAAAAAACTTCTTTAAAGAAAAATGTGCAATAGATAAAAAATTACAAGGTATGCCTAATATTCCAGAAGAATATTTACCAGACTATAAATTAGTAATAAATAAAGCTATTGTACCAACAGAAGATGAACTAAAAAATAATCCAAGAGCAAGAAGTGCCAAACTTCGCGTTATAGAAAAGATAAAATGAAAAGGGTGATACAATGAAAAAAGTAAAAAAACGAATTAAAATTTCTAAGTTCGAAAAACTATTATACGCTTTAGCAATAACTTTACTTGTTTTATCACCTGTATCAATAGTTTTTTCTAAAGCAACTTTATCTAAGATAAATTTTGAAGTAGAAAAAAAGAAAAATGATATAGAAGAACAACAAAAGACTAATGAAGGATTAGCTATGACTATTAATGAATTAGCTTCACTTACTAAAATTCAACAAGTTGCAGAAGAACAAGGATTGAGTTATAATAATGACAATATAAAAACAGTGCCTGATGAAAAATAGGAGTGATGAAATTGAAAAACAAAAAGAAGGGAAACAATGTACGCTATTCAAAAGCAATCATAATTTTTTCTCTTCTTTTGTTTGCTTTAATAGCGGGAAGATTAGTTCAATTATCTTTATCAAAAGAAGTTGATGGTGTAAATTTAAAAGAACTTGCTAGTAAAAGAACCACACGTACTCAAGTACTTAGTGCTAAACGTGGTAACATTTATTCAAATGATGGTGAAGTACTAGCTCAAAACGTTTCTGCTTATAAATTAATTGCCTACTTAGACTCAAAAAGAACAACAGATCCTAAAAATCCTCAACACGTTGTTGATAAAGAAAAAACAGCTGAAGCCTTAGCACCAATTCTTGGTATTGAAAAAGATGAAATATTAAAATACTTAAGTAAAGAAAATGTTTATCAAACTGAGTTTGGTGTAAAGGGAAAAAATTTAACTGAATTAACTAAGAAACAAATTGAAGACCTAAATCTACCAGGTCTTGGTTTTATTGAAAGTTTTAAAAGATATTATCCAAAAGGAGAATTTGCATCCTACACTATAGGTTATGCTAAAACTAATACTGATGATGAAACTGGTAAGGAAACAATAACTGGTGAAATGGGTATTGAAAAATCTTATGAAAGTGTTTTAAAAGGTGAAGATGGCTATATTACTTATCAAAAAGACTTAAAAGGCTATCAAATACCAAATACCCCAGTCCTAAAAAAAGATGCCACTCAAGGAAAAGATATTTATTTAACTATTGAAAGTAATGTTCAGTTCTTTATTGAACAAGCTTTAAAAAATGTAGATGCTGAATATGACTTTGATTGGTTCCATATAACAATAGCTGATGCTAAAACAGGAGCAATTCTAGGTACTTCAACATATCCATCATTTGATCCAAATACTAGAAACATTACTAATTATCTTGATATGATGTTAGCATCCCCTTACGAACCTGGTAGTACCATGAAAACATTTACTTATATGGCTGCTATGGAAAATGGTGTTTATGATGGAACTGAAACTTATACTTCTGGAGTTTATGTTACAAAAGATGGAACAGAAATAGGTGACTGGAACCGTGATGGTTGGGGTGTAATTAACTTCGACAAAGGTTATGCCATGAGTAGTAATACTGCAATTATTAATATGATTGAACGTCATATGGATAGTATGATGTTAAGACAATATTTCAAAAAACTAGGATTCGGTAAAAAAACTGGTATTAATTTACCAAACGAAAGTGCCGGTAAAATAGATTTTAAATATGAAACAGAAATATATAATGCTGGTTTTGGTCAAGGTATAACAACAACACCAATTCAAAATATTCAAGCTCTAACTTCACTAACAAATGATGGTATCATGCTAAAACCATACATCGTATCTAAAATAGTAGATCCAGATACTGGTGAAGTAATACTAGAAAATAAACGTAATGAAACAGAAAGAGTAGCATCAACTATGACTGTTCAAAAGATGCTTCAACTTATGGATGATTGCGTAAATATAGATGGCAATACTGGTACTTGGTATAAATTATCATCAGGTGAATTAATTGGTAAAACAGGTACTTCCCAAATAGCTAGTGAGAATGGTACTGGATACTTATCTGGTAAAGAAAATGTTATTTCTTCATTTTCTGGAATTTATCCAAAAAGTAATCCTCAATATATAATTTATGCATCAGTAAAAAGACCAACAGGTGGTAGTACTAAACCAATCTCAAATGCTGTTAAAGAAATAGTTAATAATTTAAGTAAATATTATGGTACCGAAGATCAAACAACTTCCTCTACCAAAGTAGAAGATTTCAAACTAGATAACTATGTAAATAAAAAGACTGAAGACGCTAAAACAACACTAGATGCCAAACAAATAAAATATATAGTTATTGGTAATGGTACCAAGATAATAAAACAATATCCAGAGAAAAATGATACTATGACAAGTGCTGATACACTATATTTAATAACTAATGATACAACACTCCTAGTACCAAATGTTGCAGGCTTATCATCAAAAACAGCTAAGAATCTTCTTCAAAAACTAAATATAAAAGTAACTCTAAATGGTGTAGGCTATGTAACAGAACAATCCATACCAGAAGGAACTACTATAACACCAGGTATGGAAATAAATCTAACCCTAAATCCTAAGTTCTCTACTTAGAGGTGATAACATGTATCAAGAAAAATATGATAAAATAACCAATATTATTACTATAATTGTAGTCATAGTAGTTTTTCTTCTTCTAATAATTTTTAAAATAATACCAGACTTAAAAACCATACGTGGAAGTAGTGATACTTATATTAATTATGATAAATATGACACAGTAATAGGTATAAAAATAAATATTAATACAGATTTCCTCTTAGTAATTACAGATAACAAAGTCGAAAACATTGTATTTTTATCTAATAATTCTCTTTATCTATACAATCAAAATATAGAGGGAAACACTTTAAGTAAATCTTTAACTGATATCATAAATATTTTAAGAAATAATGATGTCTTACTAGATGAACTAACTCTTATAAAATATCAAAGTAATACTTCCTATGATAATGTCAAAAAAATAATTACAACCAACTTAAACGTAGAAGAATTAACATCTACTTATCAACTTCTAGCAGAAGAGTATAATATCAAAACTTACCAAGATAATACTGAACAGCTTCAAGCAATAGAAGCCTACTCAAAAGAATTAACTAGAAAGTATAAGAATGAAAAAATTCTTGAAGAAACTATTAATGAGTATACAAAAAACGAAGTAAAATCTTATGCTGATAATGTCTATAGTAAATTAGAAGTCTATGCAAAAAATGTTGAAAATCAAGAAATATATTCAACATCTCTAATAATTACTGATATCCCAGCTAATAAAGAATTGACTTTATATCCTAGTGTTGACAGTTGGTATTATATAAAAAATCATCAAGTTTATGCTTATATAAATCTTAAAACTACTACCAATAATTATGATTTCTGTTATAATGGTAGTATAGATAATATGAAGGAAGGAAAATGTTCATGAAAGCCACTGTAAATATACGTAATTGGATAATAATATTATTATGTATAACCATAGTATGTATGGCTATTGGTTTTGCTTTTCTTTCTATGCAACTTGAAAAAAATAGTAATAATATTCCAATTCATGATGTTTCTTTTACAAATATAAATCCAAGAACTCCTGTCCAAGGTGGTACAAAAGTCCCTAATGCGACAGTAAGTATTACTAATTCAAGTCAAACAATAAATTTTAAATTTAATTTATATTCTCCAACAGATGAAATTAGTTATCGTATAACAATAAAAAACAAAGGTACAATTGATGCTGAAATAGTTAATTTAATTGAGTATCCAGATTACTTAAATGATACTAATGCTGCTAAACAAATTTATCCAGTAGAAATAAAACATAATAATATTATTGGTAAAGTATTAGCACCAGGAGAAGAAACAGAATTAAATGTAGCTGCAACGTTTAACTATAAAGAATTACCAAAAGTAGTTACAGCACCATATCAAATAACTATACTAACAAAAAGTCCTGAAAAGTAAAATTGGAAAATTTCCAATTTTTTCATTTTGGCAAATATTGTCACTTAATATATATTTATGGTATAATAACGATAATAGGAGTAGTATGTGGTATGAAAAAGAATAAAAAAAGTAAAGAAAATAAATTTCCCATATTAATTTTTTTGTTGTCAATTATCATGTTATTACTTGGCTTTTATTACGAATATGTAGCAAGTCCTACAAGAATACTAAAAAAAGCCCTTATTAATATCACATCGAATATAACTGATGTAATGGAAATGTTTGAATTCCAAACAGGTATACCTCAAAGTAATACCAAGACACAAACTATAAAAGTATCAGCAAATACTAGTAATTATAAATCAAATTTTGATCTACAAAAATATAACAAAAAACTATCAAATATAAACTTTTCTACTTTAACAAAAAATCTAAACGAAACAAATACAACAATTAAAATAATAACTGATACAAAAAATAAAAAAAGACTACTAAAGACTGATAGTTATCTTGGTAATAAAAATCTAATAAACACAAAAACTCTTATTGAAAACTCAACAGAATACTATTATGATCCAACTATAAATCCTAACTACATAAATCTTGGTAATAATACTTATTTTGAATCGGTTAATGATAACACAACTACAAACGATAATTTAAAATATTTACATGAATATATAGTCCAAGAAATATCTACTACTTTAATAACAAAAGTCCAAAAAGAAAAAGAAGATGACTACAACAAGATATTTGTAAAATTAAGTAATAATGATTTAAATAAAACTATAGATACAGTAATTGATAATCTAAAAAAAGATAAAAGAGCTAGTACAATTCTAACTAGTTATAAAAAATATTTTACAATTGATAAAAAAGAGTTGAAAAGTAGCTTAAAAAACGTTAATATAGATTTCACTGTATACGTGGAGAAATATACTTATAAAATTAAAAAGTACAGTATTAATATTACAAACAAAGAAGATGATATAGAAATTATCTATCAACCAGATACAAAAAGTTCCGGTAGTGGAAGTATAGAAATAAATAATGTTAAAAAATATACATACGAATACAAAGAAACAAGTAAATCAAAAGAAGTAATATTATATGATGAAACAAATAGTAAAATAGGAGAAATATCCCTAGCAAAAACAAATACTGGTGTTCTTTTTGATAGTAATACTTTAATAAACGGAAGTGAACTAAATATAAATTATATTTATAATATTCTAAATTTAAAAAAGAAAAAGTCATATGATGAAGAACAACAATTAATAATAAGACATTCTAGTAAAAATCAAGAAATATTAAATTTAGACTTAGTCATAAATACAAAAGTAGAAGCAAAAAGTAGAATATTAGAAAATACTAAAGATACAATAATAAAAAGTTCTCTAACAGAAGAAAAACAAACTACCTTAAATGATAAGTACATAAATTTATTTAATGAATTAAATCAAAAGAAGGAGTAATATCATGACCCCAAAAAAGAAGAAAAAAGATAGCGTACTAAAAAAAATAATACCTAAAACTACATCTGAAAAAATATTAACACTAGTATTTATACTACTATTAGTAACAGTCATAACTCTACTTTGTATCGCTATATCAAAAAAAAATGAGTATAAACAAAAACAAAGTGCCGATATAGTAATACCAATAGTAGAAAAAGAGACTAATAATACTCTCAATGTTGATATATCAGAACTAAGTGAAAATTCATTAAAAGATTATTCTTTTCACATTACAAACTACAAAGAAAATAATATTAATAAAGAAGAAGTATCTTATAGTATTTTCCTAAGTACAAATGATAATGATGTAACATTAAAGTTATACAAAAATGGTACAGAAGACAACTTATTAAAAGACTTAACTGAGTATGAAGTAAAAGATTTAAAATTAGAAAAAAATACTAAGCAAGATGATGTATACACTTTAATTATAAAAGCTAATAAAACAATAGAGAAAAAGCAAAGTATAAAGATTCAAATAGTAAGCCAACAAATTGACAAATAATGTAGAATAATATATACTAAAAAGGAAAATATGGAGGAATAAAATGGATAATATTGAAACAATTGATACAAACGAAAAAGTAGTTATTTTAAAAGACGGAAAAGAAGTTGAATGTGATATACTATTTACATTCGACTGTGAAGAAACACAAAAATCATACATAGGATATAGCGATAATAGTATTGCTGAAAATGGTAGAAAAAACATATATGTGTCATCATATGATCCACATGCAGAAAATATAGTTTTTGAAAACATAACAGACCCAAATGAAATGAAAATGGTACAAGATGTCTTAGTACAACTAGATGAAGATAGTAGAAGATAGTTAGGAGTAGATTAAAATGGATGAAAATAAAATAAATTATAGTGATCTTGCACTAGGACGTGATGATAGTCCAACAACTATTAATGAAAAATTACTTACTGAACAAACAGAACATATTTTTTCAGAAGATCAAGCATTAGAAATACTTTCTGAATTTGAAAACAATGGTATTCAAGCAGGTATGGCAAAACAACTTGAAGTATTATTAGCAAACAAAGAAGAGTATGAAACTGCAATAGGTGAAATTCAAGATAAGAAAAAAATAATAGAAGAAAGAGATAATCCAAATCCAGAAAATATTATAGGATATGATGTGGCAGAAGCTCGATCAAGAGAGGAAATTCGAAAAATAGATGAGCAAATTGCCGCTTTAGAAAAAGGCTTAGAAGAAATGAATAATACCCAAAATCCTGAAAAAGACTTACCAGCTACAGAAGAAAGAACTCCAGAAGAACCACAAAAATCGGCAACTCCTGTAACTCCACAAGATGAAGATACTAGAGTAGCCGAGGCAAGAACAGTAGAAAACAATCCAGAGACTACTCAAGATACTACTGATTCAAAAGAATGGAAAAAAAATCCAAATGATTACAGAACTATATTAGGAGAAATTGAAAAAAGCGAAAACGAATTGAGACGCTTAAATTCTGCAAAAGATGCACTAAAAGCAGCACAAGAAAATATGGACAAAGAAACTTATCAAAGAGAAATGAGTGCTATTGAAAGATTCTTGACAGGAGAACAATTAAAATTAGACCAAAATAGAAACTTAGCTAATAACTATGAAGCCGCATATTCTCTATTAAAATACTTGGATGGACTAACTGGACAACCTAATAATTCACGTGATGCTCAAGATAGAGAAGCAAGAGAAGAAGAAATTACAGCAAAAAGAAAAGAGTTAGCATCACATATGGATGAGTTAACTGACACTTTAGCTGCAGAAGTAAGAAACAGAGTTCTCTCTGAAAGAGCAAACTCTGAAAGAGCAAACCGTAATAATAATGTTGTTGGTTTAACACCAGAAGAAATAATTTCTAGATATGCTCAATTCGCAGAAATATATGACAATAATAAAATAAAAGAAACAGATCCACAAGTTTTAGTAGCAGAAGCTGAGCGTCAAATTAGAGAAAGAGAAGCTGCAAAAGAAGCAACTCCAGAATCAGCATTTAAAACACCGCATGTATCAGAAGAACAAATAGAAAATACCGCTGTTAGTACACCAGCAACAACAAATCCAAATAACCCAGCAGATGCATTACATAATAGCGATGCACAAAGCGAATATAACGAAGCTTTACAAGACTTCTTAAAAATATTTGACGAAGAAAGAAATGAAACTAAAGAAAAAGGTCCTTTTACAACGATGGAAGCATTAAATGAGTTCCATGATAAGTACTTTGCATTAAAAGAAAAAGCCAATGAAAGATTAGTTAATGCTAAAAAAAGATTAGAAGAGAGCAGAGCTAAAAATGCAGAACAACCTAGGACAACTAATACTCCAAATTCCAGTATTTTGGCTTTACCAGCAGCAAATAAGGAAAAAAGCCCATTACTAGGCTTACCAGCACATGATCCAAAAAAGAGTGGAATAATAGATACATATGAAGGAAATCCAGGACCAAATATGCCTAAGAATCAAGTACTAGGATTGCCACCATATAAAGAACCAGAAGAGCAAAAACAACCAGAAAATAATGAAACTAAAGTAAAAAAAGGTCTTTATACTATAATGGAAGAATTAACAAACGGACTTGATTTAACAAGAAAAATGAATGGTAAGTATACTGCAAGTAACATTAGAGTAGTTAAGGGATTCAAAGAAGAATTAAAATCAGGAAACGTACTATATAATATTGCTCACTTTGCTACAGCAGTAGTAGCAATACCAATTAATTTTGTTAGAGAAGTAGTAGATAAATTAACATATTCAATGAGAGAAAGAGAAAATGTTGAGAAATTTAAAGAAAGACTTTCAAAATTAAGTAAAGAGGATTTAGAAACAATTTGGAATGAATATCGTGGAACTAGAGTTATCCAAGAAAGATATGTAGTAATTATAAATACATTAATAAATGAAAGAATGCAACAATATGCTTTAGAAAAAGTATCAGCAATACGTAAAGACATGTCAAGAAAATACAAAATACTATTTTATTCCATGAAAATGGTAGAATCATACGATAAGCTTCTACAAACAGAAACTGATCTAGAAAGAATATCTTTTATAAAAAAGGAAAGAGAAAAAGTATTAGCAGGAAAAGCCGAAATGATAAGTAGTCTTCGTTCTCAAAATATAGAAGCAAATCAAATATTATCTGGTGGAGCACATGGTCTTTCAGAAGACATGAAGGCAGGAAAAACTAAATTAACGATAGCTGGAAAAAGATTTGCTAAAGATCATGATTTCAACAACGAATTAGCTGCAAAACAAGCTGAAATAGAAAAAAGAGAAAATGCTGCAATTGCAAAAGGTGATAATGAAGCTGCACTAAGAGCTTTCATAGATGGCGAGACACTACTAAGAGGAAAAACTGAAATAAAAAATACAATATATGGACAAAGATCCGTTGGTGAAAAATATAGTATGCCTTTACCTCAAGGATTAGACTATAGAGATGATCCATTTGTAAGAGATTTATTAAGAACTGTTGCTTACGTTGGAATGGGTATTAGTGCTGCTAATGCACTTATAACTCACGGTCCAAAGAGTGATGCTCTACTACAACAAAATAAAGCTGATACTGATAGAGTAAATGCTGCAAATGATGCAACAATCGAACAAGTTCATCAAGCAGGAGATACTTTAACAGGAAACAGAGATGACTTTATTACAGGAATGCAATCACAAACAGGAGAAACAAGTGTAAATATTAGTCAATCATTAGAAAGAGAAACACTAGATTCTAATAGTTGGTATTTAGGTACCGAGTATAATAAAATGGATGCATTTAACCATGCACGCTATAATGCAATGTCAGATGCTGCCAAAGCTAAATTAGAAGATATAGCAACAAAATGCTATAACAACCAAATTACTGATATGCAAGCTTTAGAAATGATTAAAGAAGTAGCAAATACTCAACATCAAAACTTAATTGACATATATACAGAGTATCAACCAATATTAGAACAATATGCTTCAACTCATCCATTTGATTTACATGGTGTACAAGAGAGTATGCAATTTGTACTTGATCACCCAGATGCTGTAATAAAGATGAATGAGGGTATGGTTGAATCTATCCAAGTCGGTGAAGAATTAGCTGGTTTATCAGCTGAACACATCGCAGCAATTAACTCACTACCAAGTGATTTAGCAACAACACTATTTGGAGTAGCAACTTCAACTGCCGCTTTAACATATCAAGCAGCTTCTACTATGAATAACAATGCAAAATCAGGAAAATATGGTAATGAAATAACAGATATGATTCAAGATTATATTGATAGTAAAGCAAAAGCTAATGAAGCAGCACCAGAAGAAAAATCAAGTGGAAGTGGAAAGAGTAGATAAAGTTAAAACAAAAGACTGTCAAAAACAGTCTTTGTTTTTTTCTAGCAAATATTGCTTGTTAATAAATGTATAACATGATATCATTAAAATAGAGGTGAGAAAATGAAAAAGGTAAAATATTTAGTAGCATTATTATTAGGAGTACTTATAGTAACAGGTTGTCAAGGCAAAGATCAAACAAAGACAATGGTTTGTTCAAGGACAATTAATCAAGAGCAAGCTTCAATGGATTTAAGTTATACAGTAACTTATACAGGTGACTATGTAGAAAAAGTGGAAAGTATTGAAAAAGTAACTTCAACAGATACAAGTGCCTTAAATTCTTATAAAGAAGAAATAGAAGCAACATACAAACCATATGCCAACATAAAATACTATGATACCAAAGTAACAGTTGATGGAAATACTTTAACTAGCAAAGTAACAATTGATTATTCAAAGATCGATTACAAAGAATTTACTAATATTGATTCAGCAAATTCCCAAATATTTACTTCTGATGGAAAAGTAAAACTTGAAACTATGGAATCATTATATGAACAAATCGGAGCAACTTGTACAAAAAAGTAGACTCTAAAGCAACAAAAAAGTTGCTTTTTCTTTGATTGACAAAGATAAAAAAACACGATAGAATAAATACATGTTTAGGAGGAAAAACATGACAAACGAAAAATATTTAGTAATTAATGGTGGTAGTTCATCATTAAAATTCGCACTATACTCAATGCCAGAAGAAAAAGAATTAATAAATGGATATATTGAGAAAATTGGTGCCCCAGATTGTTTCTGGACTTTAAAAATAAATGGAGAAAAAATTAAGCATGAAGCTCCTTTAAAAAACCATTTAGAAGCTGTTGAAACTATGATGAAAGAATTAATTGACAACAAGATAATTGAAAGTACAGCAGAAATAAAAGGAGTAGGTCATCGTATTGGACATGGTGGAGAATATTATCCATCTTCAGTATTAATTGATGATGAAGTAATTAAGCATATTGAAGAACTAACAAAGTTAGTACCATTACATCATCCTGGTCAATTAGCAGGTATTAGAGCAATGGAGCAAGAATTATCAAATGTACCACAAGTTGCTGTGTTTGATACATCATTCCATCAAACTTTACCAAAAGAAAATTATATTTATGCTGTACCATATGAATGGTATGAAAAATATGGAGTTAGAAGATATGGTTTCCACGGAAGTAGTCATCAATATATAACTCAAGAAATGCAAAAGAGACTTGGTAAAAAAAATGTTAATCTAATTATTTGCCATATTGGTTCTGGAGCATCAGTAGCAGCTATAAAAGATGGTAAGAGTGTAAATACTTCATTAGGTATGTCAGCAATTGAAGGTTTAATAATGGGTACACGTTGTGGCTCAATAGATGTATCAATTCCAGAATATGTTGCTAAAGAATCAGGAAGAAGCATTGATGATATAATGCAAGATTTAAGCAAGAAATCAGGTTTACTTGGAATCTGTGGTAAAAACGATTTCCGTGATGTTGAAGAGTTAGCTGATCAAGGTGATGAAAAAGCTAAATTAGCTTTAGAAATGGTTGAAAATTCAGTTGTTAAGTATATTGCTCAATACTATTTTGAATTAAATGCAGATGTAGATGCAGTTATATTCACAGCTGGTGCTGGAGAAAATGATATTAACTTAAGAGCAGGAATAATGAGAAAAATTGAAAAACCAATGAACATTACTTTCGATGCCGAAGCTAATAACAATATCGCTAAATTCAGATCTGAAAGAGAAGGAATCATTACTAAAGAAGATTCAAGTATTCCAGTATATGTAATTCCAACAGATGAAGAGTTAATGATTATAAGAGATACATACGAAACAGTATCAAAGTAAAATAAAATTTAAAATATACTAATTGAAAGTACGCCAAAAGCGTACTTTTAAATCTACTAAAATTAAATATAATGCTATACTAATATAGAAAGAATTAAGTTTGGTGATCATATGAAACATATCTTTATAGTAAATCCAATTTCCGGAAAAGGTAAAACTTTAAAAGCAGTAGATAGAATAAAAAAAGTCTGTGAAGAAGAAAATTTAGATTATGAAATATATTTTACAGAATACCCTAAAGATGCTACCAAGATAGCAAGAAAATACCGTTTTACTAAAAATATAATTTATAGTGTTGGTGGAGATGGAACTTTAAACGAAGTACTAAATGGTATAGTAGGAACAAAAAACTTACTAGGCGTAATTCCAGCTGGATCTGGAAATGATTTTTATAAAACACTATCCAAAATAGATGAAGAGTACCCAGTAATTGATATTGGTAAAGTAAATGACCGCTATTTTATAAATATTATAAGTATTGGAATAGATGCCGAAGTTGCAAACAATGTATCTTTAATGAAAAAAAGAAAAGTACCAACTAATCAAATATATAATGCTAGTCTAATATATACATTTTTTAAATATAAATATAAAGATATAGAATTATCAATTGATGAAAAAGAACAGAAAAAAGGAAAATGTACCATCTTAACAATTTGTAATGGACAAGTTTATGGAGGAGGCTATAAAATTGCTCCTAGTGCTAAACTAACTGATGGCTATTTTGACGTCTACTATGTAGAAAAAGTAAATAAGCCTCAACTCCCATCATTAATAAATATGTTAAAGCAAGGAATACATGAAAAACATAATAAAGTTCATAAAAGCCAAGCTACTAAAATCAAATTTAAATGTGATAAAGAACTAGTTTGTAATATTGATGGAGAAATTATGACAGCCAAAAAATTTAATGTTAAAATAATACCCAATGCCATCACCATTTATAACAACAAAGAACTTATTAAAAAGTTAACAAGATAAGAATGAATTTAATAGAAAAAAACAGTCGAAATAAAACGACTGTTTCTTTTTTTAATTTCATAAATTCCAAACATAATATTATTAGAAAAGTTATTTTGACTGATATTTTTTTCTAGAAAGTAAAAATTGCTACTATTTTTAACTTGAAAAGCAAAAATTTGATTGACAAAAACGTCATAACAGGTTAGTATAGTGAGCTAACTCTAAGAACTAATTCTTAGAAAAAACAAGTGGGAGGAAATATAAATGAGTAAAAATTCTAAATTGAAAAAACTGTTTACATGGCTTTTTGTAATAGCTGGAATATTTGGTCTAACAATAGTTGGAAATGCCCAAGATGAAGCAGGGAAAATTATTGTATCCAAAACAGCAACAAAAATCTATGATGAAACAAGTGATGACAACTTAGAAAAAGGTAGATATGCTAAAGTAAATCTATCAGTAAACGCTAATCCATACAATACATCAGTAGTAACCAATGGCAAACTTGACATTGTGTTAATATTTGATAGTTCAAATAGTATGGCAACAAAATCTGGTCGTTTTAGTACAACTACTAGAATGCAAGCTGCTAAACAAGCAGCCAAAGACTTTGCTAATACTTTAATGGATAACAAAGGTACTGTAAAAATTGGTATCGTTGAATTTGGTACTCAAGTAATGGATGTTCAAGAAATGACAGATAGTAAAACTACCGTTACTAGATTCATTAACAACAAGTTAAACATGCCAAGAGATAATCAAGATGGTGGTACTAATTTACAAGCTGCTATTGCCAGAGCAAAAACAGTACTAAATAATGGAAAAAGAGAAGATGCTAAACAAATAGTTATCATTCTAACAGATGGAGTTCCAACTTTCTTTAACTATAATGGGACTAGATATGGAACAGGTCAAGACGATAGTGAAGTTAATTACAACTGCAGATTGCAAAGAAGAGATTATATTTGTGATAGTCAAAGACCATCAGATGCGGCTAAAACTGAATTAGATAACCTAAAAACAACTCATAAAACATCTGATGTATATACAATTGTTTTTGGTAATGAGAAAGAAGCAACAGAAAAATTAGCAAAAATAAATCCAGAAAATAAAGATCCATTATACAAAAACTACAATGCCTTAACTGGTGATGATTTAAAGAAAATGTTTGAAGATATCTCAGAACAATTAATGAACATAATTGGAAAAAATAGTGTTGTAACAGACATAATTCCAAAAGAGTTTAAATTAACAACTGACTCAAAACAATCTTTAATAGAACAAGGTGTAGAAGTTGTAGAAAATAATGATGGAACAACTACCTTAATTTGGAATATTGGTAATGTTGAAGCCAATAATATAAAAGAATTAACATATGAAGTAAAAGCTGAAGATGATTATCATGGTAGTATTTATACTAACCAAAGTGCAACTCTAAAAACAACAGTTGCTGAAGATAATCCTTATTATGATAAAATATCTCAAGAAATAACTTTTGAAAAACCAACAGTTGAAATACCAGCAATAACAAAAGATGATCATTATAGTGAAAATCCAAGTTACATAGGCTATGCCTCATCAACAATTACTGGTACAAGTATTCTAAATAATGATTTAAATAAAGAGATAAAAACCGATAAAACAAAAGCAAATGACACAGTAGTAGTAAAAGATGAAATCATTATAAATGAAACATCAACAGTTGTTAAAGTAGTAGGTGAAACTAATAAATATCAAATTACTAAAGATGGAGTTTTACAAGGTAGATTAACAGTTAATGAAGATGGAACATTTACATTTAATGCTACAAATGAAGCATCAGGCGAAGTAGAATTTACTTATCATATAAAAAGTACAATTAATACTCATCATGAAACAGAGTTTGTTTATAGTAACGATGCAAAAGTAACATTACTAATAAAATCTCGTCAAAAAACATCTATCTCTGGTGTAAAAGTTTGGCATGATGCCAATAATAATGATGGAATTCGTCCAACTACAATAACAGTAAAATTATTAGCAAATAATCAAGAAATATCTTCACAAGAAGTTAGTGCTTCTACTAATTGGGCCTATGAATTTACCGATTTATATGTCTATGAAGAAGGACATGAAAATGAAGAGAATTATTTAATAGACTATACTGTAAAAGAATTAAATGTACCAGGTTATACAACAGAAGTAACAGGAACAACAATCACAAATACCCACGAAATTGATAAATCAGTAGAAGTATCAGTAAGAAAGGTATGGAAAGATAACAATAACCAAGATGGCTTACGTAAAGAAATTACAGTAGCCTTACTTGCCAATGGTAAAGAAGTAGACACTATTACTTTATCAGACACAAATAACTGGACATATACATTTAACAATTTACAAAAATATGAAGATGGTAAAGAAATAAAATATACAATCGAAGAAAAAACAACATTAGATGGTTATACAGTAGAAATAACTGGTTCAGTAAAAGAAGGTTATACAATTACAAATACACATACTCCAGTAACTATTGATATAACTGGTGAAAAAGTATGGTTAGATAATAATAACAATGATAATACAAGACCAGAAAGTATAACTTTAAAATTACTTGCTAATGGTAAAGTTATTAAAACTACTACAGTAACTAATAAAACGGCTACAACACCAAATAATTGGACTTATGAATTTAAAGATTTACCAAAATTTGAAAATGGAAAAGAAATTATTTATACAGTTGAAGAAGTACCAGTTGAAAATTATGAAACTTCTTATGATGAAGAAAATCCATTTATAATTATTAATACTCATGAAAATGAGCAATTAGAATTATCTGGTGAAAAGACATGGAAAGATGCTAATAACCAAGATGGAATTCGTCCTAATTCAATTAAAGTTACTTTAATTGGAAAAGTAGGAGACAAAACAATATATACTTCAGAAAAAATAGAAGTAGCTGCAACTACTAACTGGAAATATAATTTTGGAAAAGTAAATAAATATTATGAAGGTCAAGAAATTACTTATACTGTAATTGAAGACAATGTTGAAGAATACAATGTTGAGTACAATGGTCTTGATATTACTAATACTCACACACCAGAAACACTAGATATTGCCGGAACAAAAGTATGGAATGACTCAGATAATCAAGACGGAATAAGACCAGAAGAAATCACTGTAATTTTAAACAAAACTGTAGCAGGAGTAACAACAAAAGTAACAGAGACTGTAGTTAAAGAAGGTGCAAGTGGTAACTGGAATTTCAAATTTGAAAACTTACCAAAATATGAAAATGGCGAAGAAATTATTTATACAGTAGAAGAAGTAGATGTAAATGGTTATACAAGTGAAATAAAAGACTTTACTATAACTAATACACATACTCCAGAAACAGTAACATTTAATATTCAAAAAGAATGGTACGATGAAGAAAATAATGATGGAATTCGTCCAGAATCAATCACAGTAAGAATTAAAGCTAATGGTGAAGAAATCCTAACAGCAATTCTTTCTGAAAAAACTAATTGGCAAGCAACATTTAAAGACTTACCAAAATATACAAATGGTCAAGAAATAATTTATGAAATAGTAGAGGATGCTGTAGATGGATATACTCCTACAGTAACTGATCCTATTAAAGAAACTGATAACAATATAACAATAGTTATTAGAAATACCCATGAACTAGAAACAACAGAAATTTTAATTGAAAAAGTATGGGACGATCTAGGAAATGAAAGTTCTCGCCCAAACTCAATTACAGTAAATATCTATGCTAATGGAAAATTATTTGAAATTGTTGAAATAACAAAAGAAAATAATTGGACATATACCTTAGATAGATTACAAAAATACTTAAATGGAGAAGAAATAATTTATACTGTTGAAGAAGTAGAATTAGAAGACTATGTAACAAGTTATGATGGTTATACAATTATTAATTCTTATAAATCAAAAGGAGAAATAATTCCACCATATACTGGAACATCTTCAAATACTAACAATTTATATCGTGAAATGTTAGTGCTAATTCTAGGAGCATTAAGTATAACTTATGTTTTTAAGAAGAAAGAAAACTAAAAATACTAAGAACACTTTTATCTGAAAGTGTTCTTTTATTATTAAGTGAAAAATATAAAAAAAAGAGTCTAAAAATGACAAATTTTGAAATAAAAGCAGAAGCCAATTGACTAAAAATATAGATTTGCTATACTTATATTAAGAATAGCAAATCTATTCTAATATTGTAAAGGAGAGAAAAAAATAAAATGAAAAAGAATTTATTACTTATTATTGCAGCATGTGCATTTTTTATTCCTTCAGTAGTATTTGCTAAAGCACCTGAGTATATTGAAGCAGAAAAATCACTTTATGCAAATGGTACTCCAATTACTATTGAAGAAAGAACCGATGGAACAGCTGGAGCACTAATTAAATGGGAAGGTGGCGAAGCCCTTGTAGCTGAAAACACTTCAGTTTTTGGTGGCTCTCACAATTCAGATGAGGCTATTGAAAGTGCTTCAATTACAATGAATGGTGGAACAGTAAAGAATGTTATTGGTGGTGGACTACACAAGAGTATCGTAAAAAAAGCAACCATAATAATGAACAATGGTACAATTACTGGTAGCCTTATGGGTGGAGGCGCACATCATCTAAAAAGAACTACTGATGGTGATTTTATTGATTCTAGTGTTCAAAATGCAAAGGATAGAACAAAAGCCATAACAATAGTAGATGAAACTGAAATAACTATAAATGGTGGAACTGTTAAGTATGCAGTATGGGGTGGAGGAGAAAGCTACTCATATACTGGTAAATCAACAGTAACTATTAATAATGTTAAGACTAAATATGCTATAGCAGGAGGATCTAATGGTTACACTGGTGATGTAAATTTTACAATTAATGGAGGAGAAATTTCTACAGTTCAAGGTGTTAACCGTGGTGAAATGAATACTATAACAACAACAATCAATGGTGGAAAAATTAATACTGTATATGCAGCAGGTGATTCTAGTGATGCTAAGGTTGATGGTATAGTTAATGAAAAAGTTAGTTTAAAGGTTTTTGATGGAGAAATTACTACAATTAGTGCTGGTACATCTGGAGGACCAAACTCATTAGCAACAGATTTAGTAGAAGCAGAAATCAATGCGAAATTCGAAGATAAAATTGGTCAAGACTTTAGTGAAGATACTACAGAAGTAACTGTAAACCTAATGTTAATTGCTGGAAATGAAAGAGAAACAATCCAAATTCCAAAAGGAACAACTTTCACAAAAGAAGAATTACAAGGTTTAATTGATGAAATTAATCAAGAATTAGCAGCAGATAAATTACAATTAGTAGGTTTCTATTTAGATGAAGAGTTAACTCAAGAATTTGATTTTTCAACTCCAATTGATGCTGATACTGAACTATTTATGAAACTTGCAGAATTAAGAGAAGAAACTGGAGAAAAGAATCCAGAAACTTCTGATATTAATTTATTCTTAATCATCTCTTTAGCAGCTCTAGGTACATTAGGTACTGCAGTTGTATTAAAAAATAGACTTTCATAATAAAAATAATTAAGAGGTGCTTCCTAAAGTACTTCTTTTTTTTGTTTAAAAAGCATAAATATCTATAGGTGAAATTATGTTTTTTAAAAAGATTGATGAACGTATAAAAATAACTTTTTTAGTAATGTTAATTCTCTTTATATTTATAATTTTAAGAGTCTTCTACATCCAAGTATTTGACTATAAAAAATTAAATGAGTATGCTTCAGACCTATGGAGTAGGGACTTACCAATTGAGGCAAATCGAGGACTCATTCTTGATCGCAATGGAGTAGTCCTAGCCGACAATCTCACTACAACATCTCTTGTCTTAATACCAAATCAAATTAAAGAAAAAGAAAAGGCAACCGAAGAACTTTCTAAAATATTAAATGTTTCTTATGATGAAATGCAAAAACACGTCTATAAAAAAACTTCTATTGAAAGAGTCCACCCAGAAGGTAGAAGACTTTCCTATGATATAGCCGAAAAAATATCCAATCTAAAACTAGACGGAGTTTATCTAGTTAAAGAAGCAAAAAGATATTACCCTTATGGTAATTTGTTATCACATTCTCTTGGCTATGTCGGTATTGATAATCAAGGTTTATCAGGACTAGAATTAGAGTATGATGAATATCTAACTGGTAAATCTGGTGCTATTAAATACTTTTCTGATGCTAAAGGTAACAAATTAAATGTTTCAGACGTTTATGTTGAACCCCAAGATGGTATGAATCTTTATTTAACAATTGATATAAATATTCAAAAGTCTATTGAAAGAGAACTAGATAATATTGTTGATATGTTTTCTCCTGATATGGCTCTAGCCGTTGTCATGAACCCTAAGACTGGCGAAATCCTAGGTATGGGATCAAGACCAGATTATAATCCCAATACTTATCAAAAGTACTCTCAAGACGTTCTAAGTAGAAACCTCCCAGTTTGGTCCTCCTATGAACCAGGATCAACTTTCAAAATTATCACTATGGCAACATCAGTTGAAGAAAAAATTATTGATATTGAAAATGATCATTTCTATGACTCTGGTAGTGTTAATGTCGATGGTTCAGTCCTAAAATGCTGGAAAGCCGGAGGCCATGGTGATCAAACCTTCCTTCAAGTACTCCAAAATTCTTGTAATCTTGGTGTTACTACACGAACATTTTTAAGTTCTTTAATTACCCCTTAAATGGTATTAAATCATTAGATATTATGGAAGTCTATACTACCAATGATTTTGCCTATAATGGTAATATATACCACCCAGAGCTTAATTTGGATCAGCCAAAAGAATGTTTGAACTATACTTCAAATCACGTAAAGGATAGTAGAAAAATAAACAATCGTTCTTATGATATTAACACTAGTAATTATAAAAAATTAACTACCAACAAAGATGCCAAGGTAATAGAGTTATATGATGATTTAGAATTTTATTATTATTTATATTATTTCTATAATCTAAAAATAACCATCCAGCACTATTCCAAGATTTATCAAAACTATGTGTTAAATAATATTTATTATCGTTTGCTTGTACAAATGGATAATTTATATTAGTGCCATTTACTTGTATCCAACCTTTAACATTATTATTAATTTTTTTTAATTCAGAAAAATCAACATTAAGCATATTCATTTTAATATAATCCCAGTAAGGATTAAATTCTGGTATTTCTTCTTCTTGTTCTATTATTTCTGTATTTTCTGTATCAACTACTTCAGTAACTTTAATTTCTTCTTATATATCTTCAATTTGTTTATTAGTTTTATTAGAATCGTTTTTCCAAATAACTATATTTACAATAGAATAAATTAGTAGTAATAAAGAAATGATTATAGTTATTGATAGTATAATTTTAGTTTTTTTATTCACTATTTATCACCAAATATATTCTAACAAAATTATAGTTAAAAGTTATTGTTTTACCTAAAAACTGATAAGATAATTTAAATATTTTGTAAAATATATTATAATAGTATTAGCTATTACTTATTTTTTTAAGAAAAGAGGTGGATAATACTATGAATAAGTTTATTACATTTTTATTTGCTATATTGTTCACTATTTGGACAATAAGACTTTATTATAAACTGTATGATAAGAAGACAAGAAGATATATTTTGTTTATTGGATTACTTATTGTATTTTGGATGTTAATAAGAATTATAAAAGGAATTGCAGTTTCTCCACTAACAGAAAGAATGTGTTGGTATCTGTATTATTTGCCACTAATCTTTATTCCAACACTATATTATATTAGTTCATTATCATTATTAGGTAAAATGAATAAAACAAAGAAAAAAATTATATATTCAATTTCGTGCTTTTTATTACTCCTTGTTTTAACTAATGATTTTCACGAATTAGTATTTAAATTTGTTAAAGGAATAGTTTTATTTGATGATTATAAACATTTTATAGGATATTATTTAATATCTATTTGGATATTTTATTTATTTAGCAAAAGTTTAATAGATTTAGCGATTTATAGAATGAAAATAAAAAAAGATATAAAAGGATTTTTACCGTTTATAGTAATATTACTAGGTCTTACATACACAATTCTTTATGTGTTAAATGTTCCTTATGTAAGAGGTATAAATATGTCCATTGTTAATAGTGCATTAATTTGTGTAGGCATTGAACTTGCTTTTTATCTAAATCTAATTCCTAATAATAGTAAATACAAAAGTAGATTTTCTAATTCTAATTTAAATATGGCTATTATTTCATTGGATGGTAAAACTAAATATACTACGAATGTGTTTGATAATATTCCTAAAAAATTATTAGATGATATAAATAATAATAGTGTAAAAGAAACATATAAAAATAAAAATATTATTTATGATATAAAAAAGAACAAAGATAGTTATGTTATCTTAAAAAAAGATTTATCTAGTATTCTTGAACTTGAAAAAGAAATAAATGAACAAAAGAAAGAATTACTTGAACAACAAGAAAGTATAAGATTAGAAGAAAAAATTAAAAAAGAATTATATGAAATGCAGATAAGAAAAGATGTTATAGATAAAGTTGAATTAAAACTAACTGAAAAAAGAAATGAGATTAAAAAGATATTAAAAAAGAAAGATGTATCCACAAAAGATTTTGAAAAAGTTAAAAGAATAATTATATATAGTAAAAAGAAAAGTATGTTAATAATATCTGAAATTAATGGAGATTCTTATAACGAAAATGGAATTAAAGCATTATTAGATGAATTATTAAATAGTATGAAGAGTGCTAATATAAAGAGTTTTATTAGTATTAATAATAAGATGATAATAAACGGTAATACAATGTCTTTATTATATGATATTGTATATGAACTTATAGAAAGTAGTAATGATAAATCTATTGTATTATTTATTTCTAAAGAAAATAAGAATGTTAAACTAAAAGCTATTATAGATACTGATAAGTCTTTAAAGAATAAAATAAAAATAGATTCTAGTGTTTTGATAAAAGAAAAAATATATGATACAGATACAGAACTAGAATTTGTTATAAAAGGTGGTGTTATAAAATGAAATTATTACTTATAATTACCATTATAATTACATTAATACAAGTTATTAGAGTAACTACTATTTTTTTAAGAAAAGATGTATCAAGTATTAAAAAAATATTTGAATTATTAATATTAATAGTTATGGTTATATTAGAGTATTTTAATTTACTTGATATTTCTAAAATAACTATGTATTTATCTTTGTTATTATCAATTTATATTTTGATTAGTTTTATATATGAAAAATTATGTAAAAATGAATATATATCAGTTTTATCTGTTAAAAAAGGTATTGATGCATCTGATACTGGAATAATGTTTTTAGATGATAATAATATTATTTTAATAAATAATTTATTTTCTGATATTTTAAAAGGACTAAATATTACTGAAGACTTTATAAACAATCTAATAAAGAGAAGTTTTAAGAAAGTAAATAATAATTATCTACTAAAGCATAATGATAAAGTATATATGTTAAATATATATGATAATAAAGAAGTATCTTTAATAGATATAACAGAGTTATATTCTTTACAAGAAGAAGAAAAGAAACAAAATAAACAAATTAAAGAAAATAATGATAAATTATTACTTGCTATTAAAAATGTAGAAGAATTAGAAAAAGAAAAGAATTTATTAAAACTTAAAAATGAATATCACGATATAATAGGATATAGACTTGCTTTGTTTGATAAATATTTAGAACAAGAAAATAAGGATATAAATAACATATTAAAATTATTAGATAGTATTTATGAAGATTTTAATTCAAAATTAGATAGCAATGAAAAATTAAAAAACTTAATAAATATGTATAGTATTATAGGAATAAATGTTAAAGTTTTTGGTGCTTTACCTATAGATGAAGGAAAAGGTATAGTGTTTTTTGAAATAATAAGAGAAGCTATTACTAATGCTATTATTCACGCTAATAGTAAAAATATAAAAGTAGTTATAACTGCTCGTGATAATTATATAGAAATGGTTATAACAAATGATGGTAATAAACCAAAAAGTGTTATATTTGAAAATGAAGGAATTAAAGGAATGCATAAGAAATTATCTAATATAAATGGTAGTTTAAAAGTTATAACTGATGATAATTTTAAATTAATAATAAAAGCATAAAAAAGAAGAAATAAATTTTACAAAATATTTCTTCTTTTATTTTTGATTAGGAACAATATATCCGTTACTTAAACAAAATATAGTAAGTTTAGTTATATTATCAAACTCTAGTTTAGTAAGAATATTTGAAATATAATTTTTTAAAGTACCTAAGGTTATATTTAATTCTTCGGCAATTTCATTTCTATCTTTAGCTTCACATATACATCTTATTATTTTAATTTCTTTATCTGAAAGCTCTTTAAATTTTTCGCTTTCTTCACTATACATACAATTATCTGGAAATAGAGTATATCCTTTTAGAACTTGACTGATACTAAAAAGTAATGATTCACTATCTGTGCCTTTATATATTAGTCCATCTAAATTATATTCTTTAGCAGTATTTAAAAAAGTAATTTCTGGTACACCAGTAATAGCAAGTATTTTTACTTTGTTATGATATTTATCTTTTACTTCTTTGGCATATTCTATACCATTAGCACCTTCTTTAGTAACTACATCAGTTAATATTAAATCTGGTTTATATTTTTTATATAAATTCATCATATCTTTAGCACTAGTACATGTACAGACAATATCATAATCATTTGATAAAGTATTCTTTAACATATTGTTAAGCAGTGCTTGATCTTCAATAATCATTATTTTCTTCTTATTTACCATAATATTCACCTCAAGAATATATAAATATTATATCATCAAAGTTGATTTTTTCATATATAAAACAATGAGTTTAATAGAAAGACTATTACTTTTGTCATATTTTTTCTTAAATTTGTATTACCTTTTTCATCTATTTTAAAATACGAAAATTATATATAATATTATTAGGAGGAGATAGTATGTTTACTAAAAGTAAAGAAAAAGAAGAAAAAACTTCTAAAAACAATAAGAAAAGAAATATTATTTTAATAGTAGCTGGTCTATTACTATTAATAGTTATTTTATTCTTATTATGGTTCTTTAATCGTAAATTTGAAGTAACATTTGATTATAATAATGGTACAAAAGAAGAAGTAGTATATGTTAAATACAATAAAACCATTAATAGTAAAGATGTTAAAACAAAAGAAGATTTAGGAGAACAGTTTATTGATTGGTATTTAATTTTAGAAGAAAAAGATGGAAAAGATGTTTTAGCAGATAAACCTTATGACTTTAAAACTAAAATAAATAAAAATATCAAATTAAAAGCGGTATATGAGGGAGTTGTTGAAACTATTACTGTTACTTTTGATAGTAAAGGTGGATCAAATGTTGATGCTATTACTATAAATAAAGGAACAGAACTAACACTACCAAAAGATCCTACTTATAAAGGTTATACTTTTAAAGGTTGGGTTGATGTTAATGATAGACCAATTTATGATAAAGCATTACTAAGTGAAGATACAACTTTATATGCTAAATGGGAAAAAGAAGAGGAGAAGAAAGAAGAACTTACGATTGAAGTTAAACCAGAAAAAATTACATTAAGCTTATCAAGAGATACAATTCATTATAATGGAATAAAAACAGCACAAGCGAGCGCAAAAGTAGAAAATGCTACAGGAGATGTTACATACTCATTAAGTAATACATTATGTATGGGTATTGATGCTAAAACTGGAGTTATTACAGCTAAAAATAATGGTGCATGTTCAAAAGGTGCAGCGATTAAAGTTTATGCAAAAACACCAAGTGGAACTACTGCTGAGCAAACAATTTATTATGAAAAAGACTTAGAATTAACATCAAAAGGAGAGTCTTATAGTAAATATGCTTCTTTTTATGGAGATAGTAATGGTTATTATGTAACTGCAAATCAAGATGTAACTTGGGATGTAACTAAAACTACATCAGAAAGCTATGAATATACATATAATGATTTTATAAGTAAAACATCAACATCTGTAAAAGGTGGTTATACTTTTGATACTATTGTAGCATCAACGGGTGCTATTAGTAGAGTTAGTGGTGATGTAAGATTACACGCAAAAACAAAAGCAGAACAAAAATTCTTTGTTGATATAAAGATGGTTGTTGTTAATTAATATTAAAAAAGTATTCAGTAAAAAAGAGTAAAAATAATTAAAATGATAAAAATAGATATTTTAATACTGGCTCTAATGATTTTACTGTTAAATCAAATCAAAGTGTTAAATGGTCTATAAGTGGAACTATTTCAGAAAGTGTTACAACAAATGATACTACTTGTATTGGAAAAGTAAATGCTACAACCAACTCATCTGCTACAATTACTGCAACTACTGTTGGAGGGCAAAAATTAGAAGTTTATTGTGTAGCCGTAGTAAATTAAGGTATTAAATATTTAAAATGTGTCAAAAGTCATATTTTTTGCAAGAATAATATGACTTTTTTCATCTATTAAAGAAAGTGAAAAAATAGTATAGTTAAATAGGAAGGAGGAAGATTTGATGAGCAAATCTAATTTAGTCAAAAAATTGACTATAACATTATTTACATTAGTAGCAGTCTTTGCCGTAGGATTAACTAATGTAAATGCAAAAACAATCACAGTAGAGAATGAGGAAGAGCTAATTAATGCATCAAAAGGAATTGATTCTGAGATAAATGAAATTAAATTAGCAAAAGATATTACTTTAACAAAGTTTCTAAATTTTTATGTTGTAAATGACATTA
>OIYO01000077.1_pt1 | contig 101941 bp, 105 predicted proteins | sample 1588191 | NCBI WGS metagenome assembly OIYO01 (sample SAMN03283275) | human gut metagenome | biome: human-associated habitat; material: feces | host: Homo sapiens | place: Peru | collected 2012 | reverse complement strand
GTTTTCATCATGTTTTCCTCCGTTCGAAATTATCATTACGGCGGATTTTGTACCGCCGCCCGTGCCGTTAACGGGCGGCGGTTGACGGGTTTATGCTTTGTCTGCTTCTTTTAATTTGTATTTATCCGCAAACAGGGAAACGCCCTGCTTTAAGATCTCCATCTGGGATTTTAAGTAGTATTCGTCCTCGAACATCGCATAGTGCACGCAGGCGCGGACAAATATAAAAATCAGCGGGGTGATGACCGTATAGGGGATACCGATTTTCGGCTCAAGCTGCTTGGCGTATTCGGTATAGCGCTCATTCACGCCCTCAAAGAACCGCTTGCCGTGCTCGATATATTTCGGAAGAGTATAGACCTGATACATCAGCCGATATTTTTCGCCGTGCCGCTTCGCGGTCCAGTAGGGGACTTCTCTCACAAATCTGGCCACATCCTTCGGGTCGGTGGGAGCAATCTCCATGAATTCGTCCTCGACCTTTGACATACAGTAGGCGGTAGATTCAATAATCAATTCATCTACACTGCTGAAATAGGAGTAAAGATTTCCCGTTGTACAGCCGCACGCCGCGGCCAAAGCTTTGATGCCTGTGCCGGTCAAGCCGTTTTCCGCGTAGCATTCAAAGCATTTTTCCATTATCTCTTGTTTACGTTCATTGTGTTGCTGCTCTGTTACCTTCATTTACTGCGCCTCTTTTTGTTTACTGATTGATTAGTCACTATTAGTATAGCATGGAATAAAGCCGAATTCAAGAACTGTTTGCCGAAAGATGTAAAAATCGGGGCAGCGGTGAGAATCGACCCGAGCGCCTTGTCGGGTTTGCGGGAGGGCGGCATTTCGCTGCCGATATTACTACGGATCGGTGAATCCTTGAATATGTAATGTTTGGGCTTGTTGGAGTGCTGACGTTTCGTGAGCACGCCCGGTATATAGACTGTAATATAGTTTTATTCGGGTGGTAATAATTGATTTTGTTCAAATATATTTGAAGTAGATAGAGAAAAAGCCCGTAATCTCAACGATTACGAGCTTTTCCTCATGTCTATGGGCTGCAAAAAAGATATTTTCGGCAGTTTTGCATAAGACCTCGAATATTTGAATTCTTGATATTTATTTATATCATTTATATCCATTTCCTGTTTCTCAGTTTATTAAATTTGAATTACAAACTCTGCAAACAACGATTTATTAAAATCATTGTACCATAATGCGGTCTGTGAAACAAGAAAAAGCCCGCCGCAGTCAAATTAGACTACGGCGGGCTTTTGGCAAATAACACTAATATGGATACAAGATGCACCCCGTTTGGTTTTAGATGCCTTGAAATAAAGTGTTTTACAGCTTATTGCACACGGTTACTTTGTCTGCCCGGCTTGACGGTTAGTTCCGTTGAGTTGGTCTTATTTGTTTTTATAACACTTTTGCTCTATCCCTTGAATAGTATTCGTGTGAATGACGAGGTAATCGTGTGCAAGATGTTTATTCGTGTGCGAGATACCTACAAATAAAATGTACTCGTAAAACCCATAACGCCCCCAGTTGAAATGCGTCAAAAGCATGGAAGTAAAAGAATTTTTCATTCTGCTCATAACTTTTCGCAACAGATTGCGAGTTTATGGTTGACAGAAAAGAGATCCATAGTATATAATAAGAGTGTTATAAATAGTAAACAATAACACGAATAAAGGACGGAGTGTGACTATGGCTATTTCTTATAACAAACTATGGAAATTACTGATTGATAAGAAAATGACTGCTGCAGATTTACGAAAACAAGCTGATATCGCTCCGAACACATTGACAAGAATGAAAAAAGACCAGGAAGTCACAATGCAGGTTCTTGAGAGAATATGTGATGTTCTCGATACGGATTTCGGAGAAATTGTTGAGTACAATCCCGACAATGAAAACTTCAACGATGAGCATTAATCCGCTATTTTATCAAAAGTTAGGAGTTGTTCAAAAATGAGTGACAATAAAAAAGATTATACCGGCACAATTCAGAATTTGCTGTACTTCTATCCCTTATACAACTACATAAATAAGGAAAAGGTTAACGTGCTTGTTTTCGGATATTCTGGTATCACTGAAAAATTCATTGACTTTGCGTTTGAAATGGCTCAGGTCAGCGGCTATAAACTAAATATTACTGTTGTTTCTGATGATACGAACGCAAAAAATAAATATTTGGAAGCCAGACCAGCATTCCATAAATTCTTCAGCGTTGATGACAAACTTGTGGATGATGACTACGGCATACTGTCATTTAACACGATTACATTCGGCAATATTGAGGATGATATATCGGAGATATTGCTGAATGATGAAGGCAACAAGTATGCCTATTTGTTTATCGGATCAGATAGTGATGATCTGAATTCAGAGATTGCAAAAGTTTGTGCTGATTGCAGAGAACTGCTGGATGCCAATTTTGTTATAAATTGTGTTGCCGAGAAAGGCAACAATGAAAACAGTATGAATTATGTTCATAGGGATAATTCTATAGAAAGCCATAAGGATTACAGGACTCTTAAATCCATGGCATTTAATTGTCATCTTGTATGGAACTACTCAAAACTGCTCGATATGCAGAAACTGCAACGGCAATTTTTGTCCAACTATAATTATGTTGCCTGCCTGAGCTATGTTATTTCTCTGAAATACAAACTTGCGAGTATAGGCATAGACTTTCTCGATTCCACTGCGCCCGAAAAATTCGACCGTTTAATAAATTCGAAAGCGCCGGCCGACAAAAAGGCTATTGAGAATATGGTCGCAAACGAGCATAAACGCTGGAATGTGAATATGATATGCCGCGGCTTTAAAACTGCTGAATCTATGGAAAAGTTTATCAGCGGTAAAGAAAGCAAGGCGAACGGCTATCATCCCTGTTTGGTATGGGGCACAGGTGTTCAAATGCTGAACAGCGATGAATGGAGAAAGAAGAACTATGCGAAATGGAATGATCCAAAAGACAAGGATTTTGAATTGTTAGATGACCTGGATAAAGTCTCTGTAAGTTTGCACAGAGAATACGCTAGGTGCGCCAAAAAAATAAAACGCGAGAATGTTATTCTCCAATCAGATATAGATGCAATAAACAAACTGCTCGAAGGCAACGCAAAAGCAAGAAATGCATTTGACAAGTTCTATATCTGTCTGCAGGAAATAAGCGCCGGAAACAGTGCCAAAACTGCGCTTTATGACCACTATTATTCTGCCCTGAACAGGGAGTTGAATAATTTATCGGTAAATCAGGCGAAAATCGTACGCAAGAGAATTAGTGCTCTTGTCGCATCTTTCAACGCAATACTGGAAAGTGAAAAATATATTGATTACAAGCAATACGATGTTGACTTGATTAAGAAAATTCCGTTTATTCTTACCTATAAATCTAATCTGCACATCGGAATACCAATCGATTTAATGAATATCATGCCATCTGTCAACACTGCTGCATTCCGTATTGTCGAATCGGCGCTGCTTATCAATCCCTCTAGAATTACATATATCTGTGAGTTTGAAAGAAGCGATTTAAACAATTTAAAAAGAATACTTGAATATGCCATAAAAAGTATGGATTCACATCATTTGAGAGCGGTAATCAATGTTTGTCTTATGACAAGCTATCCATTATCTGAACAGGACGCAAAAATGATTACTGATATCTCCGAACGTATTCATTCAGTTAATTTTATTAAAAGTGAAGAAGAATTTGTTGAGTATTCAAAAAAGAGACATCTTCAGATTTTTGAATTCAATCGCACTAGGTCATCATCCATAATTGAAAGGTATGAATACTGCTGCAAGTCTAATTATAAATACAATCGCAACACCAATAAGTTTATTACTACAGGATGTGAAGAAATCAGATACATTTCTTTTGTTCCGTTCCTGAAAATCAGTGACATTTTTGAATTTAAGAGTTCCATTGATGACTATAGCCTTCCGGATATGCAGAAAGATTATGAGTATTTCTGGGGACTTTATAAGTGGGGGCTTAGTAAAGAACAAAAAGACTACGGATCAGAAAACAAATGGAAAGCATTATGTGAGATTTTAGGTGAACAAGATAAAGTTAACAAATCAGAAATCGTGAATGTACAGGATGATAGCGTTAAAAGGACTTATATCATAGAGAAAGCATGCCTTGATTCCGTAAAGAAACTTTGTAAACAGATCAAAAAAGCAAACGAAAAAATATCTTGTAATATTGAATTGTATTCAAATAACGCTTACAACGTTACAATAAATGCACCTTCAGGCTTTCACAAGGCTATCGCTACTTTGCTTCATGAATCATACAAGCTTTATGATCCAAACAGCATAAACATTCGTGTTTACAAAGGGGATGCCTGGCTCTATTATGATTCGCTGGCCACGGGAATTATCAGTGCAAACATTATCAAGGAAAAGCTTAATAAATTCTACATAAGCTTTTCGGACATAAAACCGCTGCTTGATGATTTAATGTCCAAAGGATATATTAGGTGTCTTTCTGGAGACGAAACGAACAAACTCTCTTTCTCATACAGCACACATCAGTTTAAAGATGTAATGTCCCAGTCCGGAAGAATACTTGAGTTGTTTGTTTATTATAAACTCCTTGAAACTGGATTGTTTGATGACGTTGCAAATTCCGTGGAGATTCACTGGGGTAATGATGAAGCCGAGAATGAAATCGATATAATTGCAACGCGTGGGTACAAAGTTCTAATAATAGAATGCAAAGCTCAGACCGCGCTTGAACAGGATTACTACAACAAGTTGAGCCGCTTGGATACTGATTATGGGCTCAACTCAGTTCCTGTTATAGTAGCTGATACTCATGGTACTAAAAAACATCAGGAAGAAAACGAAAAAATGATAGAAATCGGTAACAGAGTCGGTATTCACACTGTTTTCGAGAAAAAAGATATCTCAAGTATTGGCACCACATTGGTGAGTATCTTAAAAAACAATTAATTCGAAAGGATATAAACTTATGAATTACAATCCGAACCCTATTGACACAACCGATATTACACTTCCGGAAGATCTTCTTGCTCTTACAGAAAAAATAGCTGAAAATGTTCACGATGTTTGGGCGGTCGGCAAAATCGAACAATCGTGGTCTTACGGCCCGGTAAGAGATGATGCAAAGAAAGAAACTCCTTGCCTAGTGCCGTACAGCGAACTTCCAGAGAGTGAGAAGGAATATGATCGAAACACAGCAATGGAAACCCTAAAGCTGATAATTAAGATGGGGTATTCAATCATTTCAAATCAAACTGATGGTGGCGACGGAAATGCAACTGTTTGAGAATTTTATCAGTTACAGAAGAAGCGAAACGCTATCCGAAGTCCAAAATATATATCATGTGTTAACTTCTAAAGGATATTCTACTTTCTGTGATATTTACAGTTTGAAATCAGGAAGGTTTGATGATAATCTTCTCGAAATTATTAAGAAATGCACAAATTGTATTCTTGTGTTAAATAAGCATTCCCTTGATAGATGCGTTGAGGAAGAAAACTGGCTGAAATTTGAAATAAAAAAGCCATTCGATTAATTATGGTTGTGTAGTTCGAAAGAGCTTGACTTAACTTCATTGAAGACAGATGTGATAAATCAGGAGAAAAGAGAGCAAAAGGAGCAAAAAATGAAAGCATATGATGGAAGCAAACCATATATATTTGTTAGTTACGCTCATGCAAATTCGAATACTGTTGTTCCAATACTTGAACACTTGAATAATGCAGGATATCGTTTTTGGTTTGATGAAGGAATTTACAGTGGGGATGTGTGGAGAGACGCAGTTGCATCTCATTTGCTTTCTTCTAAATGTGTACTCGCCTTTATCTCAAAAGAATTCAGCAAATCAAAAAACTGTAAGGACGAAATCAATTTAGCGCATGAACACAGCACGATAATCCCAGTGTTTATTGATTCCATGAAAACTCCCGATTATTTGTCTGCTGGGATGCTTATGATTTTGTCGGGTTACAATGCTATATATGGATTGAATTATGTTTCAGGGTGTCAAATCGAACCCCTTATAGATAAAATATGCAATTCAATTGAGATGGACGAGTGTAAAATCGAAGCATCAAAAGAGCAACAAAAGATTATAAAATCTTCTCTTAAGTTTTCTGAGAGCTTTTTACATTCTGGTGCATTAAGCATTAAAGACAGTTCCCTTACACAGACAAGGAATGAAGTTGAAAAAATATCGAGGCTGTTTAATGAGATATTCTATGCAAAACATTTTGATGCGCAATTGCCCACAAAAAATATTGCAGATACCATCATCAAAATTATTAAGAATAATGAAAGCAACAATAGAAAGAATTTGCTGAAAATCAAAGGTCCGTTAGGATCATATAAAAACAGGCTGTTGCAATATATATATCTGTTGTTGGAAAAGGAGGACAACGGAATACTGCCATTTTACATTGACTTGTCTATGTATGAAAAGTCTATAGAGAAGAGAAGTATTAATGAGAAAGGGGAATTAGAGCAACTAGTACAGAAGCACTTTGATCAAGTAAAGACTATTATTTCTGAAGATTCTAACAGTAGTCCCATTGTTATCATTGATGGAGTTCGTGACTTTTCGAGTGGTCACGATCGAATCTACTCGATAACCAAAAAGTGCCTGAGTCAAATAAGCTGTAAGGTTATTATCAGTCTTGATACGGACTTTACGAACAATCACAAGTTTGCTTTACACCCTCTTTCCGGTTCAGACTTTGAGTACTTTATTCGAATAAATTCAATGAACACTAATAACAAAGATATATGCATTGAGTTTATTAAAAACTGTCTTGATACTTTTCACATTGCTTTACCTTCAAATACTGTAGATGCGACTTTTATATATAATCGACTTCTGAAACTGAATATCCTCAATCTTGATGCCTATTGGATTTCAAATATTTTGAGAGAAATGCTCGGAAATGTGTTAAATCCAGATTTGACAATATCTGATTTGTATGAGTTGATATGTAAAAAAGAATTGGATGATTCGCAAATTAACGCAGCGGCGCAACTTGCATATGATTATGAGTATGGGACAACTGACTTTAGTAACAGCGACTTCTATTTTGATGTTAGATGGAAAACTATGCGCAAACACAGAAGTGTACTCGAATACTTAATTGCAAGATACTATGTTATAAAGTTTAATGAATTGGATATTGATAAGAAAGACATTGATGAAAAACAACTTCATTTTCTTAGCATGATTTTGCCCAAATCAATCACAGTGTTTGTTACGCCAATGATAAATCAGCTTGATGTTTTCGAAAGCAAGATCTTACGTTTTGCAACTCGCTATTATGATAACTTTTCTGTTTTAGAGAAAAACCAACTCATTTTCTTGCTCGGAAGATTAAAAAACCGGACAAGCATAGAAGAAAGCAAAGCGTTGCTAAAAACATACTACAAAGCAGCTTATGATAAGTATTCAAATCAAAACACCACTGTTGTTGAACGAGTTCAAAACGCATTTTTGCTGCGAACAATTAGTATTAGTTTAATGGTACTTGGAGAAAAACAAATTGCGGATTGTTACTTTTATTTGCTTTTGAACGATAAACTCTCTAATGAAGTTAATAGAGGCTTTCACCTTATTTATTACGGTGACAAGTCATATATTCCAAACAAAACCCGTTTAGAGTTATCTGATGACCCCAAAAAAGGGAAAATGACCTTTAATGCCCTCTATTCTTCTATTGTTAGAAAAACAAGTACACATACCTATAACAGTATGTTATTTTTGGAATTATTTACATTGTGCAGTTTGATTCAGGCACGTATTGAAGCTGGCAATATAAATAAAAGTGGTTTTTATTATAAATACACAGATGTGATAATTAATCTCCTTGAAGATGTGTTGTCAAATAGAAGAATTAGAGAGTTTGAAAAATTAAAGTTATACTTTCAATGGATAAAGTCGGAATTGGAGAAATACTACATAGAAAAAGTCGATTACTCATCTGCAACTATTTATAACGACTTCAATAATGCTTGTACGATAAAAAGAACTGGATGGGTTCGGAGACACATACCCGAACCAGAGAACATTGTGGAGCATATGTATAATTGCTGGTTGATGGCTGCTTTGTATTTGCCTGAATCAGTACCAGAACACATAGAATATGACAAAAAAGTAATATTAAATATGCTTTTGATTCATGACCTCGGAGAATATAAAACGGGTGATATTGCTAAACCAGAAAAAGAAAAGAATCGAACATTATATGAAGAACATGAAAACGAAGTGATGCAAGAACTATTGTTTTCTAGTACATATCCCTCTGCTCAGAATATGAGTTTTCTATCAAAATGTTGGGATGATTGGTTCTATACAAAAGATATTAATTATGAAATAGCAAAAGATATTGATAATATCCAAGCAATATACCAGTTTTGCAAGTACTATTGTTTCGATAATACAAGATTTGATGAAGAAGACGCCAGAAACTGGATAGAAGAAATTTACGAGATAAAAACAAATATTGGAAGGGGTATCGTTAAGAAGCTCATATTGAATAATCCATTATTTGTTAGTATTGTTAAAGACTTTTGCGATGAGGTTGATTATTATGAATGATGAGTATTGGGATTTGTTTGATGTTAACAGAGTTGTCCAACTGAGGCACCATCGTAGAGGCGATAGTATTCCAGACGGCTTATATCATCTTGTTATCCATTCTTGGATAATGGATTCTTCTGGCTTGTTTTTGATGTCACAGCGTCAGAAAGGACGTTCAAGTGCATTTAAGTGGGAAAGGACAGGCGGTTCTGTTCTTGAGGGAGAAAGTTCTCTAGATGGAGCTATTAGAGAAGTCTATGAAGAACTTGGTATTGAATTAAATAAAGGGCAGGCATTTTTCGTCAAAACAGTTAAACGAGATCATTATCATGATATGTTTGACTCGTGGCTCTTTGTTGTCAATAAGGATAAATTAGATTGTAAAATAGATACGCAAGAAGTAAGAGATTATAAATGGATGAGTTTGAGTGATTTGGATGAATTAAAAAGAAAAAGAAGAATTGTATCAAGCTCACTCTATTACGACGAAGTCTTTGCCTTGTTTGAGCAGGTGACTGCCATGAGTAGAACAGGGATTTTATCCAGCAAGAAATAACACATCAAACGGATCATATTATAGGAGGAACAAAAAAATGAGTGACAATTCCTCAAGTGGCAATGGAATCGCTTATCGTGAAAGTCTGAGAAAGTATTATGACAATCTTATGAAAGAGGCGGAAGAAGAGAACAGAAAAAGGGAAGATGAGCTTCAAAAGGAATTAATGACAGAAGACCCATTAAATGTGAATTATGCTCGTTGGGCAACGGAAGAGGAATTCAAAAAAGACTTGAAAGAGGTTTCAATGAAAGATTGTACTGTCGAAAAATCAGGCATACCTCTCTTCTGTTCTGATACATCAGCGTTTGTAGATGCTTCGGATAGTCATTCTCTTATAATCGGATCTTCCGGGTCAAAAAAAACTAGGCTTTTTATTTTGCCCAGTATTCTTTGCTTGGCAAAATCCGGTGAATCTATGGTTATAACAGACCCAAAAGCAGAATTATATGAACGCACATCGGGTTACTTGAAGAAGAATGGATACAAAGTGTATTGTATTAATTTTAGAGATGAATCTGTTAATAATACATGGAATCCCCTTGGGGCTCCTCTCAAATTTTTCAAGCAAGGAAAATTTGATTTGTCGGTCGGTCTTCTCAACGATTTTGCAACAATATCTATTCCCAAAGACACAAGAGGCATAGATCCATATTGGGACGATTCCGCTCGTTCTGGATTCATGGGTCTATTGCTATTATTGTTTATGTTAGCAGAAAATGATTCAGAGGTAAATATTAGAAGCCTTTTAAGATTAAGAGCAACAGTTTTTAACAATAAATATGATGGTGATTATGCATTAAAAAGAATAATAGAATGTGCCGGGCCTGATAGTTTAGTAACCACTTATCTTTCGGGGCTATCGATTGCTCCCGAAAAAACTTATTCTTCTATTCTCTCGACTTTAGATAATCATTTAATGAAATTTGTAATACGTCCATCATTAACCGATATGCTTTGTCATAATGATATACGCTTTAATGATATCGGACAAGAAAAAACGGCAGTCTTTCTTGTTATGCCGGATGAAAAGGAAACATATCATGGCCTTATAAGCGTCTTTATTCAGCAATGTTATGAGTCTTTAATATTTGAGGCACAAAAATGTGCGAACAAAGCTCTTCCAATAAGAGTAAACTTCCTGTTAGATGAATTTTCTTCTCTCCCTCAAATAAAAGAGTTTCCTTCAATGATTGCGGCAGCTAGAAGTAGAAATATACGTTTTAATATAGTCGTACAAAGCGAAAAACAACTTAGAGCAAGATATATGGAGGAAGCCGATACAATCAAAGGTAACTGTAACAATTGGATTTATCTTTACAGTCGCGAATATCCTACCCTTGTCGAAATCAGCAACTTATGTGGGACACAAAAAAGCGGAAAACCCCTAGTTACGACCTCAAGGTTGCAGCGACTTGATAAAGAAAAAGGCGAAGTGCTAATAATGCACGGACGAAAATATCCGTTCGTTTCATATTTGAAAGATATAAATGAATATGATGACGAAAAAATTGAAGCACCCTATCACGAAAAAGGAAGTTATAATGAAATCATAAAACTGTTTGATATTGCAGCATATCTGAATGCTACAGGCTGGGAATATGCTCAAGATAGATTGAGGAGAAACGAGAGTACTGCGCTCGCAAAAACGACAGAGTATATTCCGAAGCTTTGTATTAACGACCTTTTTCAAAAACAAGCAGATCGTAATACTATTTTTGAAGCCTCGATTTCATGGTATAAACGCCACATTAGAAGTTTTCGCAGTATAAAAACCGATGGGATTGAATTTGAAATAATAGAATCAGGAAATAACACTCTTTATTCCCGTGCTCCAGTATCCTATGTTGCCTTACCTGATGTCGTTGAAATGGTTAATGAAAACATTGCTGTTATCAGCAATAATCAAAAGGATTTGTTGAGCCTTTCAAAGGAACTGTTTGTTCAATTGGTGACAAGAAAAAAAGTTATTCCTATTTATTACGATTTACGTTCTTTTGCTATTCCTAAAGAATTAGATTGTGTCGAACTTAGCGATTGGACAATAGATAAGAAAAAAGAAAAAGCAGAATTATTATTATTGCCACTGTTAATAGCTCGTCAATTGTTCTGCGAGTCATTCAAGTTTTCCGATTTAGAGCAAGATCCCATTCTTTTGAAATCCTACAAAACGATAATCGAGGACTTTGAAGATGAGTCCAACAGCGAGAAAAAATATGTTGTGATACTGTATGGATTGGATGATGCTCCTTTTTTGGCAGAATCAATATATCAATGTTGGGCGTTAGGGGCGTTCAAAAATGTGAGGATAGTTGTATTTTGCTCAAATAAAGGAGAAGTGTTGGATCGCAATTGTGCCGATTTTTGTAATATAAATGATGAAAAACGAAAAATGTATTCAAAATGTGTTTTATATTTTGATAAAAAAACTAACCGAATTGCAAAAAAACAACAGCCGAGTCCAGAATATCGGATTCAATTAAAACGCAGCAAACAGATCTTGCTATGATAGATTGAGGGATAATATGATATCAATTTTTGTTTCAAGTACATTCAGTGACATGCAAGCTGAACGAGATGTTCTAAGACAGCGTGTTTTGCCAAGATTACAAAAATTTGCTTCAGTATATGGAGAATCTTTGAGAATGGTTGATTTGCGGTGGGGTGTGGATACTACCTCTATGTCTGAGGAACAAGCAACAAAAAAAATAATGGGTGTTTGCTTTGAACAAATTGATAAATGTGAAGGAAAGATGATCTGCCTTGTTGGCAACCGATATGGATGGGTTCCCAATTATGACATTAAAGAAATGGCAAACAGATTTTCCTTAACATTAAACTCAAATATTAGTGCGACAGAGCTGGAGATTCAATATGGAATTTTTCAGAGAAAAAACCCACATAAAGCAACAGTTTTCTTGCGCGATGAAATAAAATCATTACCGGAAGAGTTGCATGAAAGCTTTTATGATGACAATCCCAGGCTGGATATTTTAAAGTCAGAACTGATAAACAATAAAAGTTGTTTGTGTCGACATTATTCACTGGAGTATTCAAACGGTTTTTTTAGCGGTCTCGATACATTTGAAGAAATGGCATACTCCAGTTTACAAGATTACATAGTAGCCCAGTGTGATATAGACACAATTGCGCCGCATATCAAAATTAAAAATCAATTTGATTCGTACATAGAAAATGAAACTATAGGGTATTATTCTTTTTCTGAATTAGATGCGGAAGCGTGTCTTTTCGTTAACAGCAATAATACTTTTTCTGTATTAAAAGCCAATCCCGGAATGGGGAAATCTGCTTTTTCTGCACACATATGCAAGTGTTGGGGAAGCAATCGAAAAATATTCTATTACTTTTGCGGGTATAATTCTGAAACGGAAACTCCAATGCAAATGCTGAGATACTTTATTTGCGAAATAAGTGATTATCTCGGAATTAATGTGTCAAAAAAAACTAATACAATACAAGAGAACAGGCAAATTTTCTCTTATTTAATTGATAAAATTGAAGAAGATGTTCTATTTATTATAGATGGTATTGATCATTTTGTGTGTCCATATGAGGAACGACTTTCTTGGCTTCCTGCAATTGTGTCGGATTCAGTAAAGTTTATTTTTACTACATCATCTCAAGATAAATCATACGAAAAATTAAACGAGCATTCTGACATTGTTTTCTTATCGATACCGCCCCTTAACACTTCAAGTGTTTTTATCAAGCATTTATTACAAACAAACGGTAAAAATATCCAAGATAAGATTTTGATGTCATCTTTAAAAGAACATCAAATAGATACTTACTACCACGCAAAAATGGTAGCCGATGCTTTGATGATGATGGATCAGTATGATTTTCAGAGTATTAAAGAATACGGTAATGACATTAATGCAATAAATAACTTCATTCATAATTCACTTTCGCAACTTCCCAAAACCATTAATGGACTTGCAACTTTTCTTCTCCATGACTATGGAAAAAGAATTGCCCCAGAATTGGTTCCAGAGGTTTTTATTTATATCGTTTGTAACGAAGGAGGTTTGCGTGCAACAGATCTGGAAGCAATACTTAAATCGAATTGGAACGAACTTTCTTTCGAACGCTATATTTCTTTTTTGTCTGGGATAATTATCGTAAAAGAAGATGGGTGCTATGATTTTTCTTCTTCGCTTATTCGTAATGCGGTTGAAAAACTTGTAAAATGGAAGCATAAAAAAAGAGTTGTAAGGCATATAGAAACTCTACCTAACAACGATCCGCTTAAGATTCGTTGCTGTTTGAATCGATCTCTTTTTTACGAGCATTATGATGTTGTTTTTGATCTAATTACTAGTAATCTGTCCTCTGTAATAATCGCTGATCAATTCATTGGATGTTTGAACTATATGGTAGATGAAATAACATCATTGCTGAAAAGGTATGATTTGCAAGAATGGTTTTTTGATAATATTATCCCTAGGACAACTTCAATACAAGAAGAAGATGCTTGTGCGAAAATTGTGTCAAATACCATTATGTCTGTTTCGAGTTCCATAAAGCCCCGGGCGCTAGAATTTCTTGGAGACTACTATAAACAAAAATCGGATTTTTTAAATGCAGAGCAATATTACAGAGCCACGCTAAAATCGCTATTAGATGGTGAGAACTGTTCTATTGGGAGACTATATTATAAGCTTGCCGCTGTTATGTGTGTAAATTCAGAAATGGAATTCGAAACACTTAGAGAATCTCTGACTTTATCCATAAATAGTTATAAAAAAGAAACACAGCTAGACGTTATTAATAGAATGTATAGTGTCGTTGCTCAATATCAATTGATTATAGCTGAACTTAATCACTCCATAAATGGAATTCTTGATATTCAAGTATTTAATATTGAAGAAATGAGAATAAAGGACGGCTTGGACGATCCATATCTTAGTTTTATTTCTAAATCTGAAATCCAAGAGATTAAAGAAGAAACCGGGACATCAATAACATTAACAATAGATTTGTTCAATAAATATAGACGTGAGGCTGAGCAAATCTATACGGAAGCGTACAATAATCGTGATATTGAAAGTATAATCGACTTATTCATTTTAACATTAAATGGATTTGATATTTTTGGTATTCCCGAAGGAAAAGTTATAAGATTAAAAGAAATAAAAGAGGATATTGAAGGCAGTTTAAGTGAACAGTTTAGCATAGGATTGTATAAGACTCTTGGAATGCTTGAATATGAACTTTCATTGTATTCAGATCAAAGACAGGAGAAAAAACAACATTTAAAAAAATGCTGTGCTATATGGGGGCAGTTTATTAATCAATTGAGCCTACCTAACTTTACAAAAGAGTACATAAATGCTGAAAGAAAACTTGTTGAACTGTATTTAGATGAAAACAATGAAAATGCTGTTAACTACCACTTGGCAAAATGGTCTCAAGCTCGTTATGATTATATAATAAATGATTTACGACAGTGTTCAAAACAATGTAAGCGGTATCCTGATGAAATTCACTTTGCAATTCTGCAAAAAGTTCGAGAAGAAACGGGTTCACTTAACGGAGAAAAACTTCTAATCAAGAAATTAAAAGAAAAATATAATAGATGTTCAGATATTGCTGAAAAATGTTTTTATTACATAATTAGATTTTATGTTTTTAAGGATTTAGATATTTTTAAGGATAGAGAAGATTTTTCTTATGTGAATTACTATTGGCTAAAAACTATTTATGTTGAATTTTCAAAAAATGATTTGTTGAAATCCGGTGATATAGAAACTGATGAACATGGATTAATATGTATCTGTTTGCTGAAGTTAATGCTACAGATGTTAGACATAATATCTGATATTGAAGATCATAAAAATGAATTAAAAGCATATGATATCAAAGAATATTATGGCGAAAGAATTTTTGTTCTCGAAGAAAGACACAAATATGAAATGTTACGCCTTGAAAAAATAAGTTTTGGTTATTTATATGCTAAATCATTAATCGATCAAGCTAAATCGGATGTTCAATTATTAGAACAAAACTGTCTGTTTGCTGTAAAAATTCTGAATACAATCAGAAGGCTTTTGTACGAAAATGAAGTAACGCCGTTCGATTTATCATCTCCAATGATTAGTCAGGGGCGAATAAATTTTGATTTATGTGCTGTTGAAATTATGCTTGCCTCATACTATAGTGAAACAGGTCTAATTCTATCCGCCGCTAAAACATATGAAAGTGTAACAGCACTAGCACTATCACTTGTTGGTGTGGAAGAATCTGATGCGGCAGATCACTTGTATTTAAAAATCGCATCTGTTTCTTGTGCGCATTCTTTTGAGTATTATCGCATTTTGAACAACAAACAGAAGATATATGAGTTAAGCGAAAAAATCGAAATAATTAAAACGCTTAGTAATCAATAAACAGAGAGAGCCAAGGATAACTTCCCATGGCTCTCTTTTTTAATGAAATTTTTCGTCCGTTTTTTCTGCTACACTAAAGAATCTTGTGGTATCCTCAATGCTTCTCATCGTTGTAACCTGTGGCTTTTTATAATAATTAGCTTTTAGTTTAAAAATATCAAGAATTTCTACTAAATTCGAATCATCAAGATTATCCCACTCTGCAATAAACGGGTGAAGTTTCGCAAGGACGTGCTTGTGAGCAACACCCGAGGACTGTTCTTCATAATTCTTTACTTGGTTTTTGTTTGCCGGCAGCCAACCACGAATCAGCATGAATGAATTCCACCGAGTTTGCTCGAGTTTTGCCAACTTTTCTTTATTGCTGTTTCCTAATTGAGCAATAAAACTATCCAGTAAATCTTGGCTTTTCAATGAGCCGAATTCCAAATAGTCTTCTTTGCTTGCCAGAACACATTTTGCCGCAAAGAAACGGTAACAAAGACCTATCGCTGTAGAAGTTGAACTGTCCGCATTGTATGAGTAACTATAGAAATCATTCTCGGCCGAGCGTTTACAATTTTCCAAAGCCTCTTTCAATTTCTTTTCGTCGCGTTTATCCAGATTATTATCTAGATAATAAAACTTATGAATTTGGAGGGCAATTCTATTCAGAACAGGATCTTCAATTATGCTTTTATAGTGGTAGGTCTGTGACAATATACCGAACGGGAACAAATCATATCTGTTATAGTAGGAATTACCCGCATCCTGCCCCGTGAGCGTTAAATGACTTGTGAGATATGAGTTCCGTTTATCGGACACTCGCACGGCGATAAATGGAGTCCGATCAAAAGAATCTCTGCTTCTTAGAAGCCAAGTTCTTAATTCCATTGCAAACCGGACGTTTTCAAGATCATCTGCATTATCCACAATAAAGTAGTTACCATACTTAAGCACTTCAGCGATGTCATCATCCGGTTCTTTTCTACGCATCACTTTATTAGAGGAAGGATTTGTCTGTGATCTATCGGAAATCAACTTCGGGAAATCAGTTTCTTGGATACTACACTTAATGAACTTTGGTCGTATACAAGTAATGTCAAGACAACTGAAGATTCCCGGACTCTCCTGCTTGAATCGGCTTTCTAATACATCAGCATTTTCTCCCAACAGTGTAATATCTATTGGGTGTGTACCCCCGGAATATGCACTGGCAATACTTTCCTTGATAAAGCTATAATTCAATTCCGAACTGCCGAAAAGGACAACACTTGTTGATTTCTCTGATTTAGCACCGTTTAAAGCAGGGATAAAAAGAGGAGCATCACAAAGAAGTTTATGTACAGTGTCACGGTTTTCATCGGCGATATGAACTTTAAAATAAATATCGTTACCCATCTGACTCATGTTTGCATCAATGAGCATAGACGCCGTTTCGTAATTTGCACTTACATAAATATATGTGTTGTCTATCAGCTCCCATTTTTGCTTGTCTGGTATTTCAAGGACTGCATTAAATAGTTTATCCAAGAGTTCCAGACAGTTATTCAGGTTCTTTTCTTTGTCATCGCTCATGAAAAGAAACAAAATTTTCGGACGACAAAATTCAAACTTTCCTATGTGCTGCAATTTGATAAACTCATTGATATCGTGTACAAATTGGATGCCGTTGAGTGCTGTTTTCACGGGAGCATATAATGCCCATTCATCGCTCGGGAATGTTGATAATACTTGGTAATTGTTTCCTGTAAGAGTATTTGCATAGCAGCAATTAACTTTTGGTTGATTGGAAAATGAAGGAAATGAATTCCTTTCTGCATTACGCTCTTTTCGGATGAGTTCCCGCTTTGCTCTTTCGTTCCCTTTTGTTGCGGCAATTTCAAAATATTTTTGCGCTTCAGATTCAGCGCCGTTTTTTCTTGCGAACCTGCCTCTCAAATAATAACACATTCCTACATCGCTTGGTTCGTTTTCGGATTCATTGCTTATAATGTATTCTATTCTTTTGAGAATTTCGTCACAAGAAATCTCCTTTGTGATTGTCTTTTCAGCAAAAAACATAAATGCGACTTCAACAACAGCTTTTGCATAGTTCTGTGCAAAGGCTGTTTTTAAATATTCGACAGCAGTTTCGACTCTTTTATCTTCATAGTGTTTATATAGAACCCAATAAACATGTGGTTCAGCCACACCAGTAGAGATACTCTTTTCCAGTAGTTTTATGCCGTTTCCAAGTTGATCCTCAAATCCTTTTTCCTTGTTCTTGGCAAGTTTGCAAAGGGCAAGACCTTTCAATTGATATGCTTTTGCTAATTCTTTTGGTGGTGCACTTTGTTCATGTTCTTTTATCCAGCTTTCTACATTATTAATTGAGGTAACATAATCACCATGATCGAACGAGTTTTGAATACTAAACAATTCCTCAAAGGATGTTGTTATCGATTCAGGCTTCCAAATATATCTAATCCCAAGGTCATTTAATATATATGTCTTTACACATTGAAGCTCGAACTCATCTTTTGCCTGTCCTTTTTTTGGTCCCTTTTTGTATACACCAATTATTTTGTTTCCATCTTCATCGACAGCATAATATTTTATCGAATAAAGACCAATCATAGCTGAAGCAAAAATATTTGCTATAGCAATTGATATGGATTTATGCGTGTTTTGTTCGATTAAGAGATCAAAGGTGTTTTTTAATTCTTGAGAACACTTTTCTGGAATAATATATTTTTTAAGTTTTTTTAATTCAGTTGTTAGAGATGATGTGAATGTTGCATCGCTTAAAAGCGAAATAAAGTGTTGGTGAAATGTCTCTGCAAAGTTTTTTCCTGATGCTTTGGACAAATTATCAAAAAAGCAAAATTGGATATATCTTGCAACCATGTTATCTTTTTGTACTTTGACTAAATAATCTTTGTAATGCTTTGCAATTGCTTCTTCTGATTCACACGACTGTAGTTTCCTGTCAACATAATTAAAGATTTCGGTGGGTAAAAGAAATTCGAGTAATTCTTTTCCATCTTTTTTTTCATGTGCAGACGGAAAAGTGATTAAAGTTGAGTGTGACCAAGGCATCTTATTTACAAAAAGATAAGAATAGAGGTCCTTTATTCCGAAGCGGCAATATTCAACTCCTAATTTACGAGTATATATATTTGGCTCTTTTTTTTCTGGAAAACTATCAAAATCCACACGTTTCTTGTCCATAAAATCCATATTATTACACCTCCATAGCATTATTGTACTTTGCTTTTTTTGAATTGTCAATAGTGTTGGAAGCATTATTACAATTCGCTTAAAAAAATAATCGCTTGTTGGAAGTTAATCTGGTAAATCAAATTCCACGTTGTTCAAATTGTTGTTTACAATACTATTTAGGCAACAACCGAACCCAGTTAATTGTCATGAAACGGAGTGTATAAAATATGAAACCTAAGTGGACCGAGAGCACAATAAGAGAAGAATTGTCGAGACTTGACCGAAAAACCGGGCTAAAAGGCTCGTCTTTACCTATCAATTTTAACAATGCGAAAAGTACCCTTGGCCTTTATTCTTCTGTTAATGGTGGGTCGTTTAAGTTTTCAAACTATTATTTTCAAGACCCCGATTGGCCTGTTGAGGAAGCAATGGATACCACCAGACACGAATATGCACATTATATGGATCATGTCCTTTATGGTCATGGCGGTCACGGGTCAACATGGAAACTGTGCTGTGGTGTTGTAGGCGCAATGCCAGTCCGCTGCTATAACGAAAAAGAGCGGAATACTATAGGCAAAAACATCTTGAAGAAGACAAACTTTCCGAACGCTACGATACATATCGCATAGGAGATGCTATAGAACACCCGAAATTTGGAACAGGCGTAATTATAGACATCTTTGGCGAGACAGTAAACAGAAGCGTGACTATATTGTTCACGGATGTCGGAGAAAAGAAGCTCGGACTTGCATGGGTTGATTCAAACTGCAAGAAATATGCTGTAGTCCAAAGATAGTCTTATAGTGCCGAAAATGACAATAACGATATTTTAACAAACGGCTAAGCAGTTGGAAATTATTACTTGAATAATCTCAAGGCTGTTAGCTTGTTGGAAATCATATAAGATTAGAATATCGACAGTTGGAAAACTCAAATGATATAACATTAGTGTAGACAGCGACCATCAGATTTGCAAAAATCAAGGAGGAATTTACCAATGAAAAAGATCAAGAACTCATCAGTAAACCAGAAGGACCGAATCGTATGCGTTACAGTGACAGGCGCACATAAGTTCTATTATCAACCCTGCAAATCCAAAGAACGTCTTTATCTGTTCACTACGGAGGATTTTTCCGGCTCGGTTTTTGCATACTTCCGTGATAACGGCAGATGCATGGGCGGTCGCGGTTTCAGCCTTACCATTAAGGAGCTCTATGAAGACCGCAAGATGTACCGCAATCCCAAGGTTGGAAAGATCTTCGACCGTCTGCCCGGAATGATTGATTATGCTCTCCGCGAGGCGGCTGAACAGAAGGAGCAGGTCAAACACAACAACAGAGTTAAAAATGCAGACAAGGTCATTTATGATGACCGCGAACTCGCCGCTTAAGAAAGGAGATATACATTATGAAAAATAACAAGCAGAAAACCACACGTCTCTCCAGTCTCAAAAAGGGAAGGGTCAAGCGCATCGGCTTCTTTGAAAAAATCGGACTCAAGATCGCCGGTTATACGGACGGCAAGCGAAATCTTCCCCGTGATGACGCATCCGGCTGGATGTCTCCGCACCTGGACAAGGAGGTTCGCTCTTATGATGAGTTCGCAAGCCGGATGTGGGGCCGTTTGCAGATCGAGAAAGAGGAAGACCATGCACGTCTCGGCGAACTGATGGACTCGATTGCGCATACCAAGTCGCTTCTTGACGAAGCAAAATCTACTCTTGACGGCGCCGAGACCGAAGAGAAGTCGGCAGACAATTCGCGCAAAAATGGTGAAAGCAAACTGACCGATGCTCAGGTAGCTGCAAGACGCTCGAACGAGAGGGCAAAAAGACTCGCTCCGCTCAAAGGCCGTGTAAGTTCTCTTGAGAGCAAACTCACTTCCGAGATCGATGAGTTCTCTCAACTTCGTAACAAGATCATCGAGGACAACAATTCAACGAGAATGATCTGCAACCGCGTCAGAGACCACATTTACCAGAGACTCGATATCTACTGGAACGCCGCTCTGCGCAAGCACTCCGACAAGGCAAATATGCCGGTTATTCCGTGCGTTGAGGTTGCATCCCGTTCGGAAGCTGTATATATGGAACCTCACAAGATCCTTATGCAGAAAGCGGAAATGTTCAGTAAAGAACTTTCAAGTGATGAAGAAATCAAAGAGGAGGCAGCGTAATGTTCAACAAGAAGAAACAGCAGTCATTGTACAATTCGGTGGATGACAGCAGATCCACGGTATACGACTTCACATTGCGGTCGACGCCGATCGGCTTTGAGTCTTACCGCACGACCGAATATACACTCTACCACAAACTCGACGAGGCGGAAATGCTCCCAAGAATTGATGATCATCTCGAAAAGCTTTTTGCCGGCAACGTGGACGATGCCAACGGCGATATGCTCGATGAGATCATCTTTGGCACTGCCAGAGAGGCGCTTCCCTGTCTCTCCAAACAGCATATCGACCATAATGACACAATCAGGCGTTTTATTGTACGCCGCACCGCAGACCGCGACGATATCCGTCGCATAAGAGATGAGCGCATCGTTGAACGCGACACAATGCAGACTGATTATGACAAGATTTGTAAAGCGCTTGAAAAAGCAGAGGAGGTTTAATTATGACTAAGACCAAAAGCATTTTCAGCCGTGATGCCAACGGCGAATTCATCTACAACGGTCTCAATGCTCACACATCAAAGAAGTACAAGGCGGATACTCCGCTGGACAAGTCTTTTGTCCCGTATCTGATCATGCTCTTCTGCGCCGTAGTCGATGCTACAGTCTTCATCAATTTGTTCAAGTTGATCTCATACGATAGTCCGGTCATGCTTGGCGTTGAGGTCGCAGGCTTCCTGTTCGCCTTTGATGCTGTTCCCCTCTACCTGGGTATTCAGCTGCGTCGTCTTAATCAGGGTATCAGCAAGGACAGATTCATTGTCTGGATTGCAATCGGTGTTTGTGTGCTGGCTTGTATTTTGAATGTTTTCCTCAGAATCAGCACCATCGACCTTATGTCGCCTGATTCCGCATCCGCATCAACCAGTTATTTTGGTACTGTAGCCGAACAGACGGCTTCAACAGAGACCGATCCGGCAGCCATAGCGTTGACCGTGTTCGGCATCTGTCTGCCGGTATTGACTTCCTGCGGCAGCTTTTTTATCTCCTACCTAACCTACAATCCTCTTAAAGTCAAGAAACGTGCCGCCGAAGAGATGCTTGCGGAGAAGACAGATGAAATCCGCCGTATCGATGCATATATCAGTGAATATGAAGCCGATATCGATTTCGCCGAGCACCTCAAAGAAGATGATGAGGGCAAATACCGCGAGATGCAGAAATATCAAAAAGCACTCGTACTCAGCTACGCGGACTATGTCCGCCAGAGACTGAAGGAGCACATCGGCGATCCCACATCGACGAATGTCCTTTCCGAAGAAACCTGCGTCGCTATTCTTGAAAGACTGGACAAGGAGCTTGCTGCCCTTGATTCGCTTGAACGCGAAGAAACGGGCTGGCACTCCGAATCCGAAGGGCGTACATACATTTCAAATAACACTGCTGCTTAAGGAGGCAACATCATGAAAAAGATAATTTCTATTATTCTCATGCTTGCATGCGTTATCACACTCGTTTCCACTCTTGCCGGATGCTCCGGCAACGGCGTAAAAGCACCTGCGGAGAAAGCTGCCGTTTGCTACGTTATCGCCAACACGGCGAACAGCAAAGGCTTGAATTTTAACAGTCCGCTTGTTCAGGATACTGTATACAGCACTGTCAGAAATTACGGTTTCATTGCCGTTGTCAATGCAGACGGTAAGCCCGAAATCTTCCATGCAGCGAGTTATGACCTTGAAGACAAGTACAAATCCGCATCCAAAGAGAAACTCGATATGGATGCCCGCTCCAAAGCGACAAACATCGTTTTGAGTATGCAGAGTATCATAGCGGACGACCCGGAAGTCGATTATCTGGAGTCACTGAGACTTGCGGTAAGAACGCTTTCTTCTCTCGAAGGATACGATTCAAAAACTATCGTCCTGATGGGAACGGGGCTGTCCACAACCGGTGTGATGAATTTCAGCAACAATCTCATTTCCGCCGAGCCGGAGATGGTCATCAATCTCCTTAACGAGAAATCGGAAATCCCCGACTTCACGGGTATCACGGTGTATTCTCAGCAGCTCGGTGATGTTGCTGCTCCTCAGCAGGAACTCACAAGCGCACAGAGAATCAAACTGGAGAAGATCTACGGCGGTATCGTTGAAACCGGCGGCGGAAACTTTGTCTACAACGAAATCATCGCCAATCCTGTTGATGATACAAAGCAGTACCCCTCGGTAACGCCCGTCCAGTTGCCTTCCGATGCACCTATTTCATTCGAAGAAGTTGTATTTGAGGAAGAAAATATCTTTGAGGAGCCGGTTTTCCTTACCGAAGAAAAAATCGGGTTTGTGGCCGACAAAGATGTTTTCCTCAATCCGTCGGAAGCAAGTGAGACGCTGCGTCCTGTTGCAGAATACCTGACAAGTCATCCCTCTATTTCCATCGTGCTTGCAGGGACAACTGCAGGCGATTCAGATTCAGACTTCACCATGACTCTCTCCAAGCAAAGGGCAGAGGCTGTTAAAGACGCACTTATTCAACTCGGTGTAAGCGCGGACAGAATCATCACTCTCGGTCTTGGTTCCGAAAAAGACCCGTGGCATGTATATAACGCCGGTTATGATGGAGCAGCCGCAGCTGGGAACCGCAAAGTCGTGCTTCTTGACGCATCTTCCGAAAGAGCCGCCTCCATTCTTGAATTGAGCAGCCATTAATCTTCATCCGTCAGGCTGTCATCCTGTTCTGTTGGACACAACAGTCATAAACGAAAGACTATTGTATATCCGGTTGTATTATCTGGACATCTCATATGTTGATGGTTGGACAATCCCGGATTTACAATAGTATCGTAATCAGTTCGGATAATAATTCATGATTGACGAAAGGGGTGCAGACTATGTACCGAACGATTCTGTTAATTCTTTATCTTGCAGTACTGATCCCCTCGGTGACACATCTGATTAGATACAGGGAAATACCGTCTTCGAGGAGATTGAGTGCAGGCTTGGGCGTTTCAGGCATACTTCTATGCCCCGTATGCGCCGGGTTCTTATGTGAACTTCTGACTTCGCTTCTCAGTATATGTCTGTTCCTGATCATCATTATCGGCGGTATTGGTCTGATGATAAAATCAATTTTCAGATAGGAGGAGATTTATGGACGACACTTTAACGATTCTTGCATACGGAGGCATAGCAGTCCTTGTTATTCTTCTGATTATCTTCGAAATCAAGGAAGGCAGAATCGGCAGAAGCCATACACCACAGAACGGAGGATATGAGTATTACACCGAAAGCGGTGAGACGCTCAGGGTGCGTCATGTCTTCGGTTCCTTGTATAAGGCGTATGTATTCGGTTACTGCCCGGTGGCAACACAGAAAGATCGGTTCGGTGTTTACTTCCCGGTTCGTGCACGCTCGGCATCGGAGGTGGAGTACCTGATCGACGGAATTTATCGACGAGGAGGATGAAATACCAATGAAGTATCTATGCATCACGGCTTACAATCAAATTCATTACTTAAATCAAAATTTGCAAGGAGGAATATCTGATGAATAATTTCGGTTTTGTTTTTGCCACAAAGATGCTCGTGGAGGGCAGGAGAAAAGTCCGCTTCATGTATCGTGAACAGCCTGACGACCCCAATGACAGCGGCTGGAGGTTCTTCTGCGGCGATGAAGATCAGGAATATACAGATAACCCTGACAACATCGGTATCTATGATGTAAACACCATCCTTGAAATCGATGACAGTATTTTGCCTCTTCTCGGTAGTCCTTCAGGCACCGCGTTTGAGCGTGAAGATGAGAATGCACCGTTTACAGTATCAGAGGACTTCGCATTCGATGAGGAGGTCGACTGACTATGCTGCACAGACCGTATATACGGCAGGAAGTGCGGCAGGAAGTCGAGAACAGGGCTCAAAAAAATAGCAAGGGGCAGTTTTTAGACGCCAATACCCACAAGCCGATTGACGGCAAATATGACCTGGGCCACAAACCGGGACACGAATTCTGGCGGGAAGCGGAAAAGGCTGAAAAAGAAGGACTGACCCAGGAACAGTTCAACAATAGAATGAACAACCCTGATCTTTATCACATTGAAAGCCCACACGAAAACAGGTCGCATTCCCATGAGATGCCAAAGACTCAAACAAACGTCAATACACAAACCCATAACAATGCCGATAAAGGAGGAAAATCAACAATGGGTAAGAACGATTTTCTGGATAGCATAAAGGTTGACCAAGCAACCATTGATAAGACGAATCAAGTCTCAAAGAACGCCGCCAAAAACATGAGCAATCAATCCGGCAAGAAAGACGGGCAGGATAACGGCGGCCGTGAGCGGGGTGACACGGGTCCTCTCTCTCAAGGACGGGAATCCGGTAATAAAGGCGGTCCTGCTCCAACATCTCAAAGTTCTTCGGGCAAGGGTCAATCTTCAAACGGTCAAAACGGCTCATCCGGTCATTCCTCCGGGGGACAAGCAGCTTCGTCCGGTCACAGTTCCGGAGGCTCAAATTCCGGCGGAGGTCACGGAACAGGCGGTTCGGGAACGGGCGGACACGGTTCGGGCGGTATAGGCGGCAGCGGAGGACATGGGTCTTCCGGCGGTTCCGGCGGACATGGAGGGCACTGATATGATCAAGCATACATTAGAAGGACTTTCAATATTACAGTCACCCCCTCAACTTCAGGGAGGACTCAAAGCGCCGGTCGTCAGACTGAATGACGGACTGGTTTTGGACGACAGCGTTTTTGAGTGTCCCACCCTCATAATGGGACCTGTCGGCTCCGGCAAAACCTATATGATGGAAGAAATCATGACGCCGATTCTGAGGACTGCCGAAGAGATGAATGAGAATGTGTTCATCTTCTGCGCCAAGAAAGACCTGCTTAAATTCAAAAGACCTCAGGATATCGTCATATCGGTTGACGCGACCGCACCGAATTCCTGCTGGAATATAATCAAGGAAGTCGCAGTCAGCCGCAATCCGGAACTCACCGCGAGGGACATTGCGAAAAGCCTTACGAAAGACCAGCGGTCGGATCTTCAACCCTTCTTTGAAAACAGCTGCAACGACCTTCTCTTCAATGCGATTATGGCTGTCTATGAGGACGGATTAAAGAAAGGTATTGCATATACCAACTGGCATTTATTTGATTTTCTCGATAAGGTTTCACTGAACAGAGATGCAGAAGTTTCCTGGTATGACATTGCGAGAACCAGACCGGAAAGATTCGCACACATTCTTGATTATCTCGGTGACGGTCTGGATCAGGGCTACGGTATCATATCAGAAATCCGCACGCTTATCCACGAATGCTTCTGGGGCAGTTTTTGCTCCGATAAAGGACAGTTCTCGGCAATTGATACTCTCAAATCGGGTGGGAAGCGTATATTTCTTTACTATGACCATGCAAACGCGTCCGAGGCGAGTATTAAGATATTTAAGACGATTCTCAATCTTTTGTTGAAGCATTCGGTTGACGAAGAAAACGGCAGACGCTCCTGGTTTTTCCTCGATGAATTCAGTCTGTTGCCTGAAACAGGAATCATCGACTCTATGTCTCTCGGCAGAGGAGCGGGATTCAGGCTGTTCGCTTGCATACAATCTGCACAGCTCTTGACTAGACACTACAGAGAAGACGAGGCAAAAGCGCTTCTCAGCCTCTTCCCCAACATCATTTGCCTTAAAGTGCAGGATGCTATGAGCCGGTCTATTCTGTCGGACAGATACGGCGAATGCCTTACTTTATACAGCTTCAATGCACCTATGCAGAAGGTAATTCAGCATGCGGAGCACAGAAAAGTGGTCGCCGATTACGACTTTACATTGGTCCAGAAAAAAGGTGACGCCCTCATGAGCATCCCAAACTTGAGCGATTCGCCGTTCTTCTATCACGGCTGGAGAAAGGAGCTTGAAAACATATGAAGAACACTTTAAGACCATTCGAAATACCGGCACTCAGTGCGCCGGTAACATCATCGAATCTTCGAAACGCAAGAAATCACCCGGCAGTCAACCTCGGCAACTGCACGCCGTTTCAGCTTTTTGAGAGTACCGGGGTTTCCCCCAACGGAACGGTATGCATCATCGGGAACCCGGCAAGAGGAATCGGAACGGCCAAGGCGTTGATCCGTAGAAGCAGAAAGCCTTTCCTGTTTCTTGGAACCGCATCGGACGGCAATTCGGTATTTGCTTCCTTCAATCCCGAATGGACGCGAAATTCAGCACAGGAAATGCTTCCTCGCGGCAGCGGAGCCATATACTTCACCAAGCCTTATGCTGCGTATCTGGAGATATGCGAATACATCGAGGGCTGGGCACAGGATCACTTCATTATCATGCATCTCGGCAATGGTCTTCAGACGGGCGCGGAACTGATGAACATCCTCAATGCTGTCGGACAATCACTCCTTTTCTGTGAATCGGTTCCTCAAAGCCTCCGCAGCAGCGATATGCGAACAATAACTCCGCTGGAGTTTATGAAACAGATGCATTACCTTCTCGTCTTTTCTTCCGGCGCCGAAACCGGCGAACTGATTCAGCTTCTTCCAAAATATCAGTATGAAAGAATCACAAATTCCTCTGGAATCAACACCTTTAAGAGCCGTTCGATCTTTCATCCGTTTCACAGTCACCGAGGTCACGGATTTTCCGTAAATCAGCAAAGAACTCTCGAGTTTAAAAAAGATGTCTTTGAAATGGATGATTTGCAAAGATTGTTCGGCGCGGGATATATGCTTGTATATAATGCTGGGCAGAACACTGTATTTGTCGCACAGCTTATATAAAATCGGAGGAGAATTATGAACGGTTGGATAATCCGCAATAAAAACAATTCTAATTGGACTTCGTGTTGGAATGAATGGAAACTTAACTCGTTGATGGTTGGACACGAGAAAGAATATAATAAAGACAACAAAAACAAGCGGATATCAATCCGCCGTCCATAAGGAGGACATTACAATGAAAGAAAAAAACTATTCCGCAGAAATCGCAAACGCAATCAAGTCCTATCTCAAGGAAGATGACTGGCACTTTTCCTTTGATGAGGAAACCGGACTGTTCAGGTTCGGGTTGTCTCTTTCGAGCAAGATCAAGAAGATCAATTACATCGTTGACGTGAAGGAAGACCAGTACATCGTGTACGCCATCGCTCCCATCGGCGCCGATGAGGAAGATAAAAAGATGATGGCGACCATGGCTGAATTCGTCTGCCGCGCCAACTACGGTTTGAAGAACGGCAACTTTGAACTTGACATGAGAGACGGAGAGGTTCGTTTTAAGTGCTTTGTTGATTGCGAAGGTATTACGCCTTCAAAAGACATGGTACAGAACAGCATCCATTGCCCTGCGGCAATGTTCAAACGCTACGGTTCGGGAATCGTTGATATCATCTTCGGAAACGCCACCGCGAAGGAGGCGGTTGAGAGGTGTGAAAAAGCGACAGAAAACGAGATGCGTTCCCTCTTGAGCGAACTTCTTGAGGGCGACGGCGAGGGCGAACTCGGTGAAATGCTTGCAAAACTTGCCGAACGCCTGGGCGCACCAGAAGATGATGATGAATCCTCCGACACAAGCTGTGTTCCCGCAACGATCAAAACCGACTTGTTCGGCACGGAAGGAGATGAGGAATGATGAATACCATTATCAAAAGCAGCAATGGGATCTCGCTTGTTCCGATTGAAAGCCGCTTGCTTACCGACCGCAAGGTGTTTCTTGAAGGAGAAATCAATGCGGAGTCGGCGTGTGACTTTGTGAAATGTATGATGCTTCTTATCAAAGAGGATGCGGAAAAGCCTATTGATGTATATATTAATTCACCCGGCGGAGAAGTCGTGTCCGGTATGCTGATTCACGACACGCTGAAAGGACTGAAAGCAGAGATCAACCTTCACTGCATCGGCATGGCGGCCTCTATGGCGGCAATTCTGCTCTCGGCTGGGAGAAAGGGACACAGATTTGTCAGCCCACATGCGAAAATCATGATCCATGAACCTCTTATTGCCGAAGGCGTCGGAGGCAGTGCGTCCTCCATCAAAAGAACCGCCGAAAGCATCCTCGAAACAAAAGCAATGACCGTTGAGCTTCTGGCAAACAGCACCGGACGCAGCAAAGAAGAGATAGAAAAGGCTATTTCTTACGACAATTACATGAATGCCGAGGAATGTATCGAGTTCGGTATTGCCGACAGCATCGAAACATCTATCGTGTGAGGAGGGAAAACATGGACAAAGTCATTCTCGCAAAGAACATAATTCTTGACGGCGAACTCGGGTACACGAGGCCGAACGACAATCAGATGATATTCGGCGGCACAGGCTCCGGAAAATCGATGAGTATCGTTCTTCCCACCCTGTGTCACATGAAAGACAGCAGCCTTATCGGAACATTCGCCAAAAAGAGCATTGTTTCCAACGCAGTGGTATATTTTCAAGACTTAGGTTACAAAACACACGTATGGAATCTCGCAAACCCAAAGAAGGGCGATAAGATTCCCGATCCCCTCTCTTATGTTAATTCCGATGACGACGTCCAGGAACTTGCAAGACAGATTGCCAACGGAAATCCGGAATACAGCAGAGCTACAAAATTTGATCCCTATTGGCGCGAGGCCTCCGAGTCGCTTATAACCGGGCTGATCTATTATGTGCTGATGACCGCGGATTCGCCGAGCATGAAAAAAGTCATTGACCTTTTTTATCAGGTAAAAATCAAGGAAGACGGACGGGCAATCAGCACCTCTGTAGACTATATCTTTGAATGGCTTCAAAACAAGGCGCCGAATTCCATTGCGGCAAGAAAACTGAGTTCCTTCGCTCAGTTACCTTATGCCACTGCAGGGTGTGTTCGTGACGATCTGGAAAAGGCGATTCAGAATATTTTTCCCGTGTCTATTCAGAAAGCAATGAGTGAGGATGCTTTTGTAAATTTCGAAGAGTTTTCCACGGACCGCACGGCAATCTTTATTCTGACAAGTCCCGTTCGCACAGCGCAGTATGGTTTTGCTAATCTTTTGTTCAGCATCGCTATCCGTCACTTGATGGAGTTTGCGGAAACGCAAAAGGATAATCATCTGCCCCGTGATGTAAAGCTTGTGTTTGATGACTTCAGCTGCGGATTTGCCATCCAGAACTACGAAAAATCCATCTCGACTTTCCGCGCAGCAGGAATCTCCTCGCTCATGCTTTGCCAGAGCCTTTCGCAGCTGGACGCAACTTACGGACAGGAAAACGCCACTGTCATTTTGGACAACTGTGCTTCTCTTGTGTATCTTCCCGGAGGGATGAACCAGCAAACAGCATCCTACATCGCTAAAATGCTCGACTTGCCGTTAAACGACGTAATGTTCATGCCTATGGGAAACGTCGTTGTGTTCCAGTCCGGTCATCAGCCTGTCATAGCTCCCCGATATGAAACATTAAAAGATCCGCTGTACCAGAAACTTATGGCAGCCGGTGAAGAAAAAGGTGAGTTACGTAGTGCATAATAAAAGATTTCAAGATGAGCTCGGAAAATTCAAAGGAGACGCCGTACCGATTAAAAACAGTTCCCACAAGGCTTTTATTAAAAAACTAAAAGAACAAGTTTCATCTGATGATTCTTCTTCAAGTACCGGAGGCGTTGATTCAAGCGATGACGATGTATGCAGTGAAGAATTGATGAAAGAGTTGGAGGCCAAATTCGATGAGCTTTTTGCAGATTTAGATGATGACGATTAGAGAAAGCAGCATGTCTTTTAATGAAGAAAACGTCAATAATATAAGCTCTCACATTGGACATAGATCTTTAATCGGCTCACATAATTAGACAGATATTGGAATATATGGAGAGGTTCACAATTGATGATTGGACAAACTATCGATTATACTTTTTATGTACGGAACCGGCGGGATGTTCGCAACACCGATATTCCGGACAAATCGGAACATGAGAGACAGCAAATCACAGCTTTGACAGAACGAAAGGATGGTGAGACCGATGGATATTGCTGACAGCAATTCAAACATTACAATTTGCTAATTAATCTGAAAGGAACATTACAATGAATTCCACCATTATTCACAGCGACATCATCAACAACAATACTGAAAAAAAGGAGTGTGCAGTTATGCAGGGCAATCTCAATCTTATGGTAAACGCAAATCTCGAATTCGCGAGCTGGTGCGGTGGGCGCCAGGGTGATCTCAACGAACAGGGCGACGGCTGGCACGGCGGCAGACAGGGCGACCTCAACGAGCAGGGTGACGGCTGGCACGGCGGCAGACAGGGTGACCTCAACGAACAGGGCGACGGCTGGCACGGCGGCAGACAGGGTGACCTCAACGAGCAGGGTGACGGCTGGCACGGCGGCAGACAGGGCGACCTCAACGAGCAGGGCGACGGCTGGCACGGCGGCAGACAGGGTGACCTTAACGAGCAGGGTGACGGCTGGCACGGCGAAATGCCGCCCTGATAACCAACTTGCCCGTCAAGTATATAAACAGGAGGAGTACGGCATGTTTATTTTAGCTTTTATACCGGTTATCGTAATAGCAGTAACCTTTGCTGTCCGATACCGTTCCATGCGTGATCCGGTTCAGTTTTCATATGAATATCAGGCGCAGACGTCTTGTCCGTCGAAGGATCATCTGTATACCTTTGATATCAGAAAAGAATCCGATAATCTGTATAAGTGCTATATCTGCCGTACTCCTTCTTATCGCGGAAGAGACACTTCCAACTATATGCCTCATATATGGTACAACAAGACAACAAACAAACGGTGGATATGCTGGACCGGTAGCATCAAGTATCCGGAGCAGGCAAAGACATTATGCAGGAAATGGGCGGATGCCACGCAGGTGTTTATTGATACCGGCAAACCGCTGCCTGCTTTCGTAAGGAGATAGAGTTATGGATACATTTAAGATTATCATTACGGTCATTCTTTTGATCGCATACAGTGCGTTTTCCGTATGGGCGATCACCAAGTTCAAGAAACTGTCAACGGGAATCGTAGGCAGCTTGTGCCTGGCTGCGGGCGGAGTTGGAGTTTATCTGTCCGGAGCAATCGTTGCAGCGGTGATCTTATGGATCCTGAAAGCTTTGCTCATAATCGGCGCTATTGCACTGGTTATCGCAATATTCGGAAGTTAGAAAGGGTGATGTATATGAGATACGAACACGCCTATTACAGGACGAAAGACAAGTCTCTGGATATAGAGTTTCTGATGCTTGATTTAGGCAAACCGTTAGGCTGGCGGGCTTATGTGATGTCCGATATAGACTATAAACGTGTTTCCGCACAAAGGTCGGATGACTACAGAGATACTCATCTGTATCTTGATAACGGAACGCACAGATATATTGATAAGACGAAAGACTGGCCATATGTCTGTCGTGTGGACCCCATCTACGATCTTGATGTTATGCGCCGCGTTGCCGGTGCATGGTGCGAAATTACCGCTTACTACATAAAGCACGGCGGCTCATTCAAGGACATCCAGGTCAAGCTTCAGGAGGAGGGAGTATTATGATGCTGTTTGAGAACAACTATTACCGCACCTCCGATTGTCTGCTCGACATTGAATTCCTGTTTGTCGACCTCGGAACATCAACCGGATGGAGGATTTACATACTGTCGGACATTGACTACAAGCAGTTTTCAGCATCGAGATCTGATTCCATCACAACGATTCATCGGCTTACGGAATCCAACAGCGACATGCTGAGAAAGATCAACGCATTTCAAAGGAACAAAGGAAGGACAACGTCCGATTCCACACCTATCCACTACATATGCTGGAAATACAAAATCGACAGTCTTGAGCGTGCGCGGGAGATCGCAAAAACATGGTCTGAAATTACCGCTTACTACATCAGAAACGGCGGCAGCTTTGAATCTATCCAGCCTAAGCTCAAAAGAAAAGGAATCATAAGAATATGAAGATTAAGGAGTGTCTTGCAAAAATGAAGAACAAAGAAAAGAAGAACGAATTCAAAACCCAAAATACAAAATGGGCCTTCACTGCGGAGGTATATGATGAAATCTGTAAAACCATAGGATGCCGCAGACCCGAATACGGCGGTCTGCTGGGTTCGAGTGACGGAGTGCATATTGATCACTACTATTTCGATTCGACCTCCGAGCGTTCTGCCGGTGTATATATGATGGATATTCCGGCGTGCAACAAAGTGATCCACGAATGGAATGACAATGATATCGAACTGATCGGAGTCATTCACTCCCATCCGAACGGAGTAACACGTCCTTCCCACGGGGATCTTCTGATGGCAAAGAACATCATCGAATCCATCAATGTGCACGGACGATTCTTTACCCCGATCGTGCAGGTATCTCCCAAACTGAACGGCGAGATCAAAATCTACCCTTATTCATTCGAACAGTCTGTCGAGATGAAGACACCGCTCATGGAAATCGAGACAGAATCCGCAGAGGAACGCCGTATCGCGGCTCTTGACAAAAAAGCCCCGAACCGTTTCAAGAGAATCGAGCGCGTTTTTCCGAACAATCTCATGGCAAAGAAGAAAGTAATCTGCATTGGATGCGGTGGTTCACGTCCCTTTCTGGAGACGCTGGCAAGATGCGGAGTAGGCACATTCATCCTTTTTGACGGAGATATCGTTGAGGATACCAATATCGCCACGCAAGGCACCTTTATCTCGGAACTCGGGAAGCTGAAGGTTGAGGTTATTAAAGCTCGCATTCTTGACATCAATCCCCTTGCGCATGTTATTTGCATCCCGAAATATCTTGATAACGCCATTACAGACGAAGATTTCTTCAAAATGGCTATGCTGAAAAACGGAGATTTTCGTGACACGCTCCTTTGCGGATGCACCGACAATTTCTATGCGCAGGACAGATGCGCACAGCTCAGCGTCAAATACGGAATACCTTATCTTGCGGCACAAATTTTTGAAAAAGGCAAAGGTCACGAAGTGCTCTTCTACTATCCCGGACTGACTGCTTCCTGCCCCAGATGTATCCTTGAGTCCAGGTACAAAAAGATGCTGACGGCGAAGAAGACCGGTACAGGCTCCTCGGAGGGAGCGGCTGTGTGCGTAACGGATTATTTGAATTCCATCAAATCCTATACGGCACTTAAGATCCTTTGCTACGATGAACCTCTGACTCCGTATTATCATGAACTGGATAAGTATGCCGACCGCAACTATTTTATGACGAAATGCTCTTCCGAATTCAACGCCCCCGCCTTTGAGCCGATAAAACTTGTTGAAGCCAGCGAAACTGATTTAACATTCCCCTTCGTGACAATTGCGATCGGTCAGACCCCCGAAGAAGGCTGTCCGCTTTGCGGAGGAGCTGGTCATGAGAACGCTTCCGGCAGAATAATTCAGGATACCAGAACCATTATCAACCCTTACGATAAACCCGAAGAATAAGGAGGAGAAACAGATATGCTGAACTGGAAAAAGCAATGCTCTAATATCCACGGTTTTAACGGACTCTATGAGGAGATGACAAGCGGCAACGGACTGTATATCCTTGATGACGTACAGCTCCCCGACACTTGCGGACATGCGGTTTGTACAATCGAATTTCGGTATTATGATGAACATCATGTGTCAATCAGGTGCGTGGAGGCTCCGGTCAATTACTCAGGCTCCTGTCCTCAGATCGGCCGCTGGCTTTCCTCTGGAACCGCAGACTTCGACTCTTTCGATGACATGAAAGATTTCCTTTTGAAATTCCGGACTGACCGTGTGCAGGAAGAAGAACCCATATCGAATGATCCTTCCCGTCAAGCAGACAGCCATACCGAACCCGGAACAAATCCTCCGAGGATGAAGTATGACAGAGACTCTCTCACGATTCCCGAACCTTATAAAGGTTTTGTCAAGCTTGATAAGGACAAGCTCCTTTTGGATCTGACAAGTGAGATTTTCGGTCAAAAGGATGTCCTTGAGATGATTGCGCATCTTGTGTATATCTTCCTTGGCTCCAAGGGTAAAGACAGACCCCTTTCCATTTTCCTCTACGGTCCCAGCGGAACAGGAAAAACCGAGACAGCCATTCAGCTGGTGGAAATGATAAATCGTCAGCTTCCGAGGGAAGCACAGCGTTATATCTACCGCGACATCGACTGCACCCATTATACACACGAAGGCGATATTTCAAGGCTCACGGGAGCGGCTCCCGGTTTTGTCGGTCATGATGAAGACGGACCGTTCGCAGTAACGGAAGACAATCCATATGTCATTTATGGAATCAACGAAATCGAAAAAGCCCATGCAGAGATTGCTACCGCATTAATGGAAGCCATGGATACAGGAAGAATGGCAACAAACGGAAAGACTCTCAGCAATGGGAAAGCTTATTATGACCTTTCTAACTGCATTTTGATCTTTACCAGCAACATTTCCGTTGATGACAAGAAGAAACTTGGATTTATGTCATCCGATGTTGCGACCGAACCGCAACAGGAAGAACCCGAGAACCTGAGCACACCTCTGAAAATTATCCAGCTCTCCAATGCAGCAAAGGAGAAACTTGCTGAAGCCGGTGCGTTCCGCAAAGAGGTGCTCGGGCGAATGGATGCAGTTCTGAAATTCAATAAGCTTTCCGGAGAAGCCATTATTCAGATTTGTGTCAAGTGCATTGAAAAACTTGCTACAAAGAAGAGCAAACTCTACATTACCGAGATTGACACGCCGATTCTTCAGGAGTTTATCAATGTCGTAGCAAATAACTCGTCCGGTTCTTTCGGCGCAAGAAATCCCAAGCAGTACGCAAACTCCTACTTTGGAGATGCCTTTGTGAGATTCTCTTGGGATCACCCGGATTACACTCACATCAAGGTATCCGGCACATTGAATGATATCCATATTGAAGAAGTAAACGAGTAAAAAATCCGGGAAGGAGAAGCAGCATGAAACGAATCATCTACAAGTCATCTATCATCATACCGCTTGCTATGGTGTTCTATAGTTTCATTGAACCATTCGCGTTCTGCGTACCGGAAATCAGCCTCTATATGGAGGCGTGGTCTTCCAGAATGCTGATTGTTACGGTTACGGTAGTATGGCTTGGCTGCTCTCCTTTCAGGCGCGGCACCTGCAATGGCACAATAACAGAACTGCTGTTCAACATCGTCCCTGTAGAACTTGTGCTTATGCTTGTCTTTGCCCAGCACCACTTTGTGATTGCACTATTGATTACATTGACTGCGGCGGGAGGAGAAATCGCGCTGTTCCGTGCATTGAAAAAAGATGAGCAGAAGCACAGATTCTCACGGAAGCGGCATCGAAGATACCAATTCGCATTCAGGAGATGCTCAGTTCTTGGTGCGGCAGTGTTTTGTGCAATTCCCTGCTTGCTCTCAATTTTCGTATATGGTGTTGAGTCGCCCACATATAAGGCTACGGAAGAACTGTGGAATCAACTGTTTTCCGAGACCGAAGTTGTTGTTGAAACTGACAAACCAGCTGATCCGTATGAGGAAAAAGCCGAACTTTGGGGTTATCTTAAAGAGAAAAACTGGAGTCAGCTGTCTATACGGGAGAGAATCACCGTAACACAAGAACTTGTTGATTTTGAATCAGCTGTACTTGGTATCCCGACTGTTCCGGTAACTTCCGCCATGATCGGCACAGCAACACTGGGTGCATATGACAACGAATCAAATCAAATGTGGATCAATACCGAACATCTGGCGAATTCATCTCCCCGAGAAATCGTTGCCACAATCTGCCACGAGGTTCACCACTCTTATGTCGATTACTTAGTCAACACGCTTGACTGGGATAACCCTGCGATGAACTGCGCTTACTTCGCAGAGTTAAGGGAACTCATGGATTCTCAGGAAAACTATAAAAGCGCATGGAGTTACGGCTTTGACACTTACGAAAATCAGCCGTTGGAGGTCGTAGCGCGTGAGTACAGTGAAAAAGAGACTGCGATAATAATGGCTTACATAGAGGGATATGGATAAGGAGGCAGATAATGGCGCAAAAATATCCAATGATCAAGCCTTGGCTTGAATATCATCGTGTCTCCGATGACGAGTATGAAATTGAAAACGAGATAGCACCGGGCGAAATTGATGAAGACCCTCTCAGGCTACCGGGATACTTTGTTGATTTCATGCAAAAGCTTGACGGTAAGACAAATCCTTATATTATAGACCCATCTATTAATAAACGAACGGTAAGAACATATATCCGTTTTCTATCGAAAAAGGGGTATTTACGAGACGCGAAACGCAACCGTGATGTCGGACGATTGGCCTTTTCCGTTGTTAAATTTGATGGCAAGCCTAAGTATTCAAAAACAGCTGTATTGCTAAATTTATTCCTATCTCTGTTATGGGTTCCGGTTCTTGTTTGCGGAATTGTTTTAGGTGTAAAGGCATGGAATAATTATGCTGTCTTTGATGATACATATATGCTCGGCTTGCTCTTTGGATTGGCAATAGGGCTGCCGTTTCACGAAGCAGGTCATGCAATCGCAGCGAAAGCATACCGAGCACCCGTATACGAGATCGGAATAAGAATAAGCCTCATACCGGCGGCTTACACGCTGATGAAAGAAACAGCGATAAAGAGCCGTTTGAAAAGAACGCATATATACGCCGCCGGAGTAGAGACCAACTTCCTGCTTGCGGGTTTATTCTTTGCCGCAGTATATTTCATTCCCGATTCCGGCATTCGCACATTTTTATTTTACGCCGGCTTGGAGAACATACTGCTGGGAGTCGCCAACTTTTGCTTCTTTCTCCCGCTTGACGGCTTTAAAACGATCGCCACGCTGATCGGCGCAGACGATATGGCGTGGTCTATGCTCATAGCTTTAATCATGCCCTCAACCTGGAAAGAACAACTGGAAAAAGGACCGTCGGGTCTTGCAAGAATGCTCAGTGTTTCTTTTTTACAGCTGACGCAGTCTATAGGATTGATTTGGATACTGTATAATGTGGTGGTGATTTTCACATGAAAGAATTTGTAAAAAAACAGTGGGTTCAGCCGGCTTTAACGATGATTCCTCTGTTCGTTTCAACAATCTTTTATTTTACAGGTACAACCTATATACTGATCGGTTCGGTTGTATTACTGTTTTTGTTAGTTGCTTTTTTACCAGTGTGCGAAAAGCGAGAGAATCTCTGGATGTTTGTCTTTTCAAGCGTTTCTCTGCTTCCGGCAAACATCAGATTTTCTGTTCTGATTTCACAATGGGCAGAGGAAGAATTATACTGGGACTCCACATTTATGCAGATAATAGTATTATTAATCACTCTGCACATTCTGTTTTGCATGGAGCAAATCATACTGGGGTTTATCACGAGATTGCTTTGGCGGAGACAGTATAAAGTTGAGGTGGAATAATGAACGGCGAAGAAACATTATAATCGGAGAATCCTACTATCCAAGCAGCCACAACAACAGGTTTATTCCATTGTGTTGGATATCTAATGCGGCTTTTAGCTTGTTATTGGATGGCTATTGGAACATTTGGAAAGAGAACTGATTGATGATTGTATGCGTTATCAATTACACTATTCTTGTAAGGACAAACGATACGCACGAAATTGATTAGAAGTGTAAGTGCGTGTCTATATTGACTACATTACAAGGAGTGTTTTATAATGGCTACAAGACCTGTTTTTGAAATCGGATATTCTGCACCGTATTACATTGAACAACCTATAGATTTTGTTTGGAACAAAGGATTGAATATCAATCAGAAACGCAAAAATGTAATTGCACTTCACGAATCGTAAACTACGAACGATAAGATGTTTTTGCTGGCTCTGGAGGATATTGAGAATATACCGGAGCATTTAAAAATAGGCAGAGGTATATACGCCAATTGTTTTTGATGATGATATCCCTTCCGTGGAGTTGTTATACTGCTTTTACTGGCTCAGAGATTCCGGTGAAGCCGAGGATGAAAACCTTGTGGTTCAGGGATATGCGGACTCAAAACTGGTGATAGACAGTCTCGACCACAATGCGGATGAAGTCGGCGTCAGAGCCGTTATGTGGATAGAAGTAGAAAAAATATAGCGAGAATAAAGTGAATATACAAACAAATTACAATAATTGAAAAGGAGCCCTTCAATATGAAAATGAACGATGATGAACTGTTTGCAAAACTCAGCGAGGCCTTTGAAGAACTGTATGGTCCATCTGAATCCGAAGACACATCTGCCGCCTCGCCTTTTGAGATAGACCCATTAGATTCTTTTGATGACGATGATTTTGACGATCTCGACAACACGATTATTCTTAATGACGAAAACGGCAATGAAGTGCTTTTTGAATTTCTCGATCTGATTGAATACGACGGTGAAGAATATGTTGTCCTTCTGCCTAAAGACGAGTCGGATGATGCCGACGAGGTTGTTATCCTTAAAGTAGATGAAACCGACAGTGAAGATGAAGAGGCATATACCAGCGTGGATGATGAAGGAACGCTCCAAGCAGTGTTCAACATATTCAGAGAGAAATTCAAGGATGAGTTTAATTTTATGGATTAAAGGATATACTGTGCATCTATTAACAATAAACAATCGCTCAGTGGGAATCATTCCGCTGAGTTTTTCTTTGGGGATATATATTTTTTTAGTAAATAAAAGGAATAGGCACAAATGAATTGAAAATACAAGAAATTTACAAACCTCCCCTTGATTTTATGCACGATAGCGTGTATAATGATAATTAACATGATGAAAGGAGCTTTGAATCATGCTTGTTGCATTGGCAGAATACGCAAAAACGCACGATAAAAGCAGCGATACGATACGGAGATTGGCTGAACACGGAAATCTGCAAACTGCGCAGAAAATCGGAAGAAATTGGGTTGTTGACAGCGAAGAAGCCTATCCCGTTAAGAAGCGCCAAATATGCAAGCCGCTTACCGTTATCTCCCTTTTCTCTGGGTGTGGCGGCATGGATCTTGGCTTTGTTGGAGGATTTGATTTTTTGAATCAAGCATATCCCAAGACAGGGTTCAAAATTATCTGGGCTAATGAAATCAGTCCGGCGGCATGTAAAACCTACAGGAAAAATTTAGGCGATCATATTGTTGAAGGCGATATAAGCAATGAGATCAACAATCTTCCTTCAGATGCTGATGTGATTATTGGAGGATTTCCCTGTCAGGATATTTCAATCAACGGTAAGATGCTTGGTATAAACGGCAAGCGAAGCAGCCTGTACACATACATTGTTGAAGCTGTCAGGAAGGTTCACCCGAAAGTCTTCGTTGCAGAAAATGTCGGTGGGTTGCTCCTAAAGAAAAACTCAGAGTCGTTTCAAAAAATCATGGAGGACTTCGGCTCTTTGGGATATAATGTGTGCTGCCATCTTTATCACGCTGAAGATTATGGCGTTCCTCAGACAAGAGAACGAGTTTTCATTGTTGGAACACAAAAGGGTCTGCCGGAGTTCGTTCCGCCAATGCCGACTACCAAAGACGCCCCGGTAACTGTCAAGACCGCACTTGCGGATCTGGAAGACAAGGTGGAAGACAAAGCTTTTTCCCATATCTGGAGCAAAGCTAATGTCAGTGGAGAACAAGGTAACAGGCGTATGGTTGCAGACAGACCCGGTTACACCATCCGCGCAGAGTGCCATGGAAACATTCAGTTTCACTATTCATTGCCTCGACGCATTTCCATGAGAGAAGCAGCCAGAATACAGTCTTTTCCTGACGATTTTCTGTTCCCATGTGGATTACGGGATACCGAAAGACAAATAGGCAATGCCGTACCTCCGGTTCTTGGATGGTATGTGGCAAATTCAGTAAAAAATGTAATACAAGGGTGTTGAAGATATGATGACAAAAGATTTTGAATCCCTGCTTGACCGTTGTTGTGAACGGTTGACAGAAGAGGCAAGGTCAACAGGGTTTAAATCATCAAAGCATTTTGAAGATCGTGTAAGAGAGGTGCTTGCTGATCTGACCGCAGATGATGCCTCTATTGAAATCGACTTTGATTCTCCTGCTCAGGCTTTTCCTGATATTGCAATGGGCGAATACGGGGTCGAAGTCAAATATACCACGGCTGACACATGGCGAAGTATCGCTAACAGTGTCCTTGAAACGCAGCGTGTAGATGGCGTAAAATATATCTATGTCGTTTTCGGAAAAATGGGAGGTACGCCAGAAGTCCGCTGGGGCGAATATGAAGCGAGTGTGGTTCATGTTCGTACATCCCATGTGCCAAGATTCGAAGTTGAGATAGCAACTGATCCTGCAACGGCGAGGGAATCCCTTTTTCAGCAAATGGGGATTCATTATGAAGATTTCAGACAGCTTGACATGTCTGAAAAAATGAAATACATACGAGCTTATGCCAGAAAGATTCATCCCGATGGCAGACTTTGGTGGATCGAAGAAAAAGAGTCTGACGAACACACTTTGCCAATCCAGGCGCGATTGTATACCAATCTTTCCAACGAAGAAAAAACGAGACTCCGCGCAGAGGCGGCTTTGGTATGTCCCGGTATTGTAAAATCCGGGAGAGACCGGAATAAATACGATGATGTGGTGCTCTATCTGCTGACTTATCACGGTGTACTCTGCCACCAGGCAAGAGATCTGTTTTCTGCCGGCAGTGTTGCAAATCCAAAGAACGATGACAATGGCGGCATATATATTGAGAGGGCTTTAAAGCTGATTGAAGACGAAATGCGGCAGGCTGCTCTTGAAATGGATGATGCTATTTTTGTTGAATATTGGGGTGAAAGTGTTCCTCCCGAAAGCAGAATCGCTCGTTGGCTTGAAAAGGCAGACGCTGTTGCGCGTGATTGGAAGCCGTCGAAGAGTTTGTTCTGAGATTAAACAATTCTTAAGGTTTTGTGTATCAAATAAAAGAAGGTGAACATCAATGGCAACAGGCCGTTCTTTTGCGGAATTTGTAAAGAATAAATGCTATGACGGCCTGTACCAAGCTGCCAATGACTTCGTTGACAGCGATTGGCAATCTTTGAACTTATACACCCGCCATGTCCACAGAATTGGCGAGGTGGAGTTTGTTGATGCAACAATCCAGCGTGTTTATGTCCACGATCTGCCGGGAATGCGTGTGGGGTTTGACATCGGTCTGGAGCTTGAAATCGAGGTCAAAGAGGGCGACTATCACTATGACGAAAGTGACACCTGTTATTCCTGGATCAGAATATCCTGTGAAGGCGATCTTGTCTGCGGTCTTGATGACTGGGAGATAACAAGCATTGCTCCGTACAATCAAAAGAATCCTCCGCTTAACTCGCTTTCCGATGCGCTTGTTCCGTATATTCCTTTTGACCGGCTGGAGGATGAAGCCACAGCGTTTCTCAAGGAGTTCTATCCCGAGGCACTGAAGATAACCTCTTACGGACAAAAGCCGGTTTCTGTTGAACCGGACATTCTTGTAAAACGCCTTGGGCTTCAAACATTGACGCAGCGTATCCGTGAAGACGGTTCCGTATATGGACAGTTGTATTTTGTGGATACGGATGCAGAGATGTATGACGCCAACGCCGGCACCAATGTCAAAAAGCATATTTCTGGAAGAACCATTGTTGTCGATCCGCAAACGGTTCTTCTTCGCACAATCGGATGCGCAAATAATACAATCGTTCATGAATGCGTTCACTGGGTCAAGCACCGCAAGGTTTTTGAACTTGAAAAGTTGTATAACAAAAACGCATCCTGTATCAGTTGTGAGGTTGTCGGAGGAGCTGCCGCCGCTGTTGCAAAACAGGCAACGGAAATGATGGAGCGTCAGGCAAACCAGCTTGCTCCGCGTATCCAGATGCCGGCAGATCCCTTCCGCGCAAAGGCGAAAGAATACATAAGCAGGTTCATGCGTGAAAGCGGAGCCGGTCACGAAAGCCAGGTTATGGAACAGGTTATCGAGGCGCTCCGAACCGACTATGTGGTTTCCAAACAAGCCGTAAAAATCAGACTTGTTGAACTGGGCTTTGACCAGGCAATCGGCACATACACCTATCTTGACGGACACTATGTGAAACCTCACGGATTCAAAAAAGGCGCCATCAAGTCAAATCAAACCTTCTCCCTTTCCGCACAGGACGCCGCGTTTGAGCGAATCGTCAATCCGGAACTTCGGAAGCTGACAAGTACCGGCGATTATCTGTTTGTGGACAACCACTATGTCTATAATGCGCCTCAGTATGTTCAGCGGGATGAAGACGGCAGACTTGATCTGACGGATTACGCCCAGTCCCATATGGACGAATGCTGTCTTGTTTTTGATATGAAAATCAAAAGCGGCAGCAAAGTCGGTGAGGACTATCACATGGCTTGTTTTCTTAACCGTGAAGAAAACAATTTCGAATTTGAGCTGAAATTCAATAATCTCTATGAACACATGACTCCCGCTGCACAGGCGGAGTATAGGAAGAAAGTTCAAGAGGAAGAGCTTGCAATCCGCAAGCAGATGACGGATGATCAGGCTCAGTGCATGGAACTCCTGCTTGGATGGAGAAAAATGAAGTATACCGAACTCGGAGACGAGATCGACAGAAGCGAAAAGACTATCAGCAGAATCGCAAAAGGAGAAACAAAACCAAATGTGGCGACCGCCGCATTGATTTGTCTCGGTTTAAAACTGTCTCCCGTTATCAGTGACAAACTGATGGAGGTGTTCGGCTGCAAGATCAGCAACTCAATGAAAAGCGATGAGCAATGGATAAATGAGGCGCTTCATGTCAAATACCCCGAACCCATATGGGCGGTTCAGGAGTATCTGGCGCAGTACGGAGTAACTATGAAATAAAAAATTCGGCAAAAAACGGACACGGCGTGTCCGTTAATAAAGCAGGAACAGACAGATCGGATAGCGATATCCGGTCTTTTCTTATATAGTTTTCAGGTTTGCAAGCCCGGATTGTCTGTAAAAAGGCAGACAGTCCGGGCTTTTTTGCGTTTTTACGGCGTTTTTGACTGGACACGCCGTGTCCGTCGCGATACGGTTTGTCTGTGATATAACAGTCATGGGCGAGGGAAAACGCCCGAAACAACACAGCCGACTATCCGGATAGAAGGCTGAATCTGACAAAGGAGGCAAATCAATGAAAAACAGCAGCCGCAAAGATTTAATTATCAGCATTGAGAACTGCATCGGTTTCATTGGTGCTCATTTGGATTCAGCCGACAAAGTCGTCGGGTCTGTCCTCAAAAAGCACCGGGTGCGGAATCTTGATAAAGCAAGTTTGAGTGCGCTCAATGATATTTTCAGCGAACTCTACGCAATCGAAGCAGACTTGAGGTAACCCCTTCCGTCCCGGACACGACATAAAACCGTCCGCCCTCATTTGCTGCGCCAATTGATCAACGGCGGCTCAACGGCCGGTGAAGGCAAACAACTGAATACCACAGCTGCCTATTGAGCGGGTTGCTGCAGACAGAAACGGAGAAAACTCCGCCATGACTGCGGTTTATTAACCATACCCTTTTGCAGCTGACAGCCAGTTTTCTCCGTTTCGGAAAACCAACGGAGGAAATTTTTATGTCAAAGAACAAATCTCAAATCTATCTCAAGGCAACCGGGCAGTGGGTTCCGGTAAGCGAAGAATTCCACAAAGCGTATTTTCATGAAATCGATCTGTTTCGCAGGAAGCAGATAAGACGCGGATTCTGCAAATGTACCGGGCCTAAATGGTGGCTGTGCGATATGGATTGCGGCGTGTGCGAGTTTCAATGCGCCAACAGTAAATACATCTCTATTGATGCTCAGGTCGGCGAAGGCGATGACGCATGTTTGATTGCGAACGCCATCCCGGATGATTCGGGCGATGTGGAAGAAGCTCTGATGCTTACCGAGCTTTTTGCCGCTCTTCATGAAGAACTCAAAAAGCTCGACCCTGACGGCAGACGCATCTGCGAGCTCATTATGGAAGGCAGAACGGAGCGCGAGATCGCCGCCGACATGGGCAAATGCCAGTCCACCATAAACTACAAGAAAAATAAGGCCTTTTCCATTCTTCGTGAAGCGTTGAAGGATTACATCTGAATTCTTTCGGGGCTCACAAAAAAGATTTTCATTTTTTCGTTCAAACCGTTCCTTCATGACCGGTGGGAAGTGAGGACAGCAAAACAGAAAAAGTCCCCGGAAGGAGGAAAATCCATGAACGAGTCCAAAACAAATGCGGCTGTAACCGATGAGGAGCTTATCGGTGTGCTGACGGCTATCAGCGTGGTATCAAAGCGTTTAGCCGAAAAGCTGATAAGGCTCAGCCGCACAGGCCAATCAACGGAAGGAGGAAGAATCAATGGGCAAAATGAGCGAACTGGACGCCGTCATCAGAGAACTGCGCGATACCGCTGCTTCTATTAACTCAATTGCCGATCACCTTTTCTCTTCTTTCTGCGGAGGGGAACCACCTGCTGAGACCGAAAAGCCGCTTTCTCTTGAGGAAGTCAGAGCGGTTCTGGCGGCAAAATCGAGAGACGGCTTTACTGCGCAGATCAGAGAACTGCTGCAAAAGTATGGAGCGGACAGGCTTTCTGCTGTCGATCCTGCAAATTACAAAGCGCTGCTTAAGGATGCGGAGGACTTGACCGATGCCGGATAAACACGCTCTTCTTTCCGCCTCTTCTTCGCACAGATGGCTGAACTGCCCACCGTCGGCAAGGCTCTGTGAAAACTATGACGATAAAGGCAGCGACTTCGCAGCCGAGGGAACAGACGCTCACACACTTTGTGAGTACAAGCTAAAAAAAGCGCTCGGCATCCCGGCTAAAAACCCGACGGACAATCTGTCGTGGTACAGCGCCGAAATGGAAGACTGCGCGAACGGTTATGCGGCTTTCGTTACGGAACTTGTCGAGGATGCGAAGAAATCCTGCCCCGACCCCGTTGTGCTGATCGAGCAGCGTCTCGACTATTCAAAGTATGTTGCGGAAGGGTTCGGCACCGGAGACTGCGTCATCATCGCGGACGGCACGCTACACATCGTCGATTATAAGCATGGACGCGGCGTTCTGGTCGAGGCGGATGAGAACCCGCAAATGAAGTTGTATGCCCTCGGCGCTCTGGAACTGTTCGACTGTATCTATGACATCAGTACCGTCAGCATGACGATTTATCAGCCGAGGCGTTCCAATGTCAGCACCTTCACTGTTCCGAAAGAGGAGCTTTACAACTGGGCGGACAATGTTCTGATTCCCGTTGCGGAACTCGCTTTCGAGGGCGGCGGCGAATACCGCTGCGGAGAATGGTGCCAGTTCTGTAAGGCGAAAGCCGACTGCAGGAAAAGAGCGGAAGCAAATTTGGAACTCGCAAAATACGAGTTCAGGCAGCCGCCGCTCCTGACCGATGAAGAGGTCGAAGAGATTCTCAGCAAACTTGACGGACTGACTTCCTGGGCAAATGACATCAGAGATTATGCCCTCAGAGCCGCCATCAGCGGAAAGAAGTGGACCGGATTCAAACTTGTTGAAGGACGCTCCAACCGCAGGTACACAGACGAAAACGCCGTCATCGCAGCCGTTCAGAACGCCGGATTCGATCCGTATGAACACAAGATTCTCGGCGTCACTGCCATGACTTCTCTTCTCGGAAGAAAACAATTCAATGAAATCCTCGGCGGCTATGTAACCAAGCCGCAGGGAAAACCGACGCTTGCTCCGGAAAGCGATAAAAGACCGGAAATGACAACAATTATTGATGATTTTAAGGAGGACAATTAAATGTCAAATTCTACAAAATCCGTAAACCCCATGAAGGTTATCACAGGCAAGGACACGCGCTGGTCATACGCAAATGTATGGGAGGCTAAGTCCATCAACGGCGGCACGCCGAAGTTCAGTGTTTCGCTCATTATTCCGAAATCCGATACCGCCACTGTTGAAAAAAGCAAGGCAGCGATCAAAGCCGCCTATGAAGAGGGACAGGCCAAGCTCAAAGGCAACGGCCGTTCTGTTCCGCCTTTGACCGCGATCAAGACCCCTCTGCGTGACGGCGACACCGAAAGACCGGATGATCCGGCTTATGCGGACAGCTGGTTTATCAACGCAAACTCGTCTACCGCTCCTGGCATCGTTGACGCCGACTGCAACCCTATTCTCACCCGTTCCGAGGTGTACAGCGGCGTGTATGGCAGAGCGTCGATCAACTTCTACGCTTTCAATTCCAACGGCAATAAGGGTATCGCCTGCGGTCTGAATAACCTTCAGAAGATTCGCGACGGTGAACCGCTCGGCGGCAAGGCAAGCGCGGCGTCTGATTTCGCGACCGACGCCGATGAAGATTTCCTGGCTTGAGGAGGTAAGGATAATGAGTGAAATAACCGTATCCCCCGTTCTCGGAAATATTCTTGTCATTTGCACCTGTATCGTAATGCTTGCATGGGCAGCGGCCGGTATCGGCATGTTCATCAGTACGAGAACCGAAATCAAGTACGACAGAGAGAAGAACAAACGCGACCTCGAATATCACGAAGCGAGAATGAAGGAATATCTCGACAAATAACGATCCGGCTCACGGGCGGTTGGTCAAAGGGGTCCCCGAAGGGTCGTGACAGACCTTTTGGGGAGAGGAGGAGCGACGAAATGAACGAGTTTTTCACGCTTTGCTTGGAAACGAGTGATATGGAGTTTGCGACGACGACCGCCGCCCTGTTGAGCTGTGGAAAGGAAATGCCATGAAATCATTGTCTATCGATTTGGAAACTTATAGCGGAGTGAATCTCTCAAAAAGCGGCGTGTACAGGTATGCCGAATCTCCCGATTTTGAGATCCTGCTCTTCGGATATTCCGTTGACGGTAGTGAAGTTAATGTAATCGATCTTGCAAACGGTGAAATGATTCCGCAGGAGATACTTGACGCTCTGACCGATGATTCCGTTCTCAAGTGGGCGTTCAACGCCAGTTTTGAAAGAATCTGTCTATCCCGTTATCTTTCCGACCTCGGCAAATATCTTGATCCGTTTCATGACAGCCATCCGCTTTCAACGGAATGTGCCCGTTATCTCAATCCCGAGAGCTGGCGCTGCTCCATGGTATGGTCGGCATATATGGGACTGCCTTTGTCGCTTGAAGGAGCGGGATCGGTACTTGGCCTTGAAAAACAAAAACTTTCCGAAGGCAAGGAACTCATCAAATATTTCTGCCAACCATGTGCGCCGACAAAATCGAATGGCGGCAGAACAAGAAACCTCCCCTCGGACGCACCGGAAAAATGGAAAATGTTCAAACAGTACAACAGGCGGGATGTTGAAGTCGAAATGTCTGTTCAACGCAAACTCGCGAAATTTCCCGTGCCGGAAGATGTGTGGGAGCAGTACCGTATCGACCAGAAAATCAACGACAGAGGTGTTGCGGTCGACATGGAACTGGTGCACCGGGCAATCGCAATGGATAAGCGGTCAAGGCAGGAACTCACCTCCGCCATGAAGGAACTGACGAATCTCGAAAATCCGAATTCCGTTCAGCAGATGAAACAATGGCTCTCGGACAACGGGCTTGAAGCGGATTCCCTCGGTAAAAAGGAAGTGACCGCCATGCTAAAAACCGCTCCGAAGGAACTGCAAAAAGTACTGATGTTACGGCAGCAGCTTGCAAAGTCATCTGTAAAAAAGTATCAGGCAATGGAAAACGCAGTCTGCGCGGACGGCAGAGCGAGAGGAATGTTTCAATTCTACGGAGCTAACAGAACGGGTCGCTGGGCAGGCAGATTGGTGCAATTACAGAATCTGCCGCAGAACCATCTGCCGGATTTATCCGAAGCGAGGGCTTTGGTTAAGGACGGAAACTATGACGCTGTAGAAACGCTGTACGGTGACGTGCCGGATACGCTTTCACAGCTTGTCCGTACCGCTTTTGTACCAAAGGGTAACCGCAAATTCATTGTTTCCGACTTTTCTGCAATCGAGGCGCGTGTGATCGCATGGTTTGCCGGTGAAAAATGGCGGCAGGATGTGTTTGAAAACGGCGGAGATATCTACTGCGCCTCCGCAAGCCGGATGTTCAAAGTGCCCGTGGAAAAGCATGGCGTGAACGGACATTTGCGGCAGAAAGGCAAGATTGCTGAACTCGCTCTCGGCTACGGCGGGTCTGTCGGCGCACTGAAAGCAATGGGTGCTCTTGAAATGGGACTTGCCGAAGAGGAACTGCAGCCGCTCGTCACGTCGTGGAGAAACGCAAACCCCAACATCGTCCGTTTCTGGTGGCAGGTCGATTCTGCCGCCATGAATGCGGTAAGGAACAGAACCTCCGATGAAGTCAAAGGAATTAAGTTCGCTTATCAAAGCGGAATGCTGTTTATAACGCTTCCCTCGGGAAGAAGACTTGCGTATGTCAAACCGAAAATCGGAGTGAATCAATTCGGCGGAGACTGCATTACCTACGAAGGCATCGGCGGAACGAAGAAATGGGAGCGCCTCGACACCTATGGTCCGAAACTTGTGGAAAACATCGTACAGGCGACTTCGAGAGATATCCTCTGCTACGCGATGAACACACTCCGATGCAGCGATATTGTTATGACCGTACATGATGAAATAGTAATCGAAGCTGATATGAATGTGACTCTCAAAGCTGTCTGCGAACAGATGGGCCGCACGCCACCGTGGGCGGAAGGTTTGGAACTGAGAGCAGACGGTTACGAATGTGATTTTTACAAAAAAGACTGATGAAAAGGAGGCCGCCTTATGGCTGAATACAGAAACGCGGAAGGCTATGCCGACCCCACGGCATACGAGGCTTTCCGGTCAATTGAAAAAGAAGAAAAGAAAAACAAAGGCTTTATGCCCATCGTATATATCTGCTCCCCTTATGCCGGAGACATTGAAAGCAATACCGATGCCGCAAGAAGATACTGCCGGTTCGCCGTAGATAAAGGCGCTGTACCGCTGGCGGTACATCTGCTCTTTCCGCAGTTCATGTCGGAAGACACGGAAAGAGACCTTGCTCTGCATATGGGCGAAATCATGCTGTCAAAATGCAGAGAACTCTGGTGCTTCGGTAACAGGATCTCGGAAGGCATGAAAAGAGAACTTGAAACCGCCGGCAGACGCGGCATTACGATCAGATGTTTTACCGAAGAATTGGAGGAAAGAAGCAATGCGTGAATTATCTTTGTGCTTCGGCAGCAACCGCAACTCTCTGACCTGGCGTCCGGGGAAAATGACCTTTGACGAACTGTATGAAAAGGTGAAGACGCCTCTACGGACGCTGGAAACCGCCGCGCAGTATCATAAAATGACCAAATCCGAAAAGCAGGAGATCAAAGATAAAGGCGGCTTTATGGCGGGTACGCTGAAAGGAACGCGCCGTAAAAAGGACGAAGTCGTCAGCCGCTCAATGATAACGCTCGACTGCGATTCACTTGAGCCGTCTTTCTTTGAAGAGTATGAAAACGGTCACGTATACGAATCCATTCTTTACACCACACACACGCATCTTCCGGAGTCTCCGAGAGTGAGACTGCTCATTCCGTTTACAAGGAACGTCACTCCGGAGGAATACAACGCCGTCATTAGATATCTCGCTTCAGACCTCGGCATGGAAAAAGTCGACCCCTGTTCGTTTCTGGCAAATCAGATTATGTATTGGCCGACCTGCCCGTCTGACGGCGAATATATCTGTACCCGTTACAAAGGCGAATGGCTCGATCCCGATGTTTTCCTCGAGGCTCATCCGGATTGGAAAGACCCGACAACACTTCCGCTGCATTTCAGCGAAAAAGAACAGCAGAGCCGTGAACACAAAAAGCATGAGGACCCTTTGACAAAGGACGGTATTGTCGGCACCTTCTGCCGCGCTTACGGTATGGAAGAGACTATACGCACTTTTCTGTCCGACGTTTATGAGGAAACCTCCGTTCCGGGCAGATGGACGTACACCCCCGGTGAGAGCGCGGCGGGATTGGTCGTTTACGATGACAAATTCGCCTATAGCCACCATGCCACCGACCCGGCGGGCGGAATGCTGCTCAATGCTTTCGACCTTGTAAGAGTGCATCGTTTTGGGAACAGCGATACCAAAAAGTCTATGAAGGACATGATGGAGTTCGCCTCAAACGATGAACGTGTCCGCGCTCTCGGTCTTGAGGAACGGCAGAAAAGAGCCGGAGAGGATTTTTCGGATATGGGCGACGAGGACGATTTCTGGAAAAGCAGACTCGTCCGGCAGAAGAAATCTACACAGCTTGAAAACTCGCTGTTCAATATCAAGCTCATCATGCAGAACGATCCTTTTATGAAACATATCGTTTTCAATCAGCTGGCGGACGGCATGGAAATCAAAGGCGAAGTGCCGTGGAAACATCCCGGCAAGTTCTGGCGTGATGCCGATGATGCGCAGCTCATCTGCTATGTCGATGATAACTACGGCTCCTTCTCACAGCGGAATTTTGACATTGCCGTCACCAAAGCTGCCGACGACAGAGCCTATCATCCCATCCGGGATTATTTTGAATCTCTGCCAGAGTGGGATGGCGTCAAGCGTGTGGATACGCTGCTGATCGATTATCTCGGTGCCGCCGACAACGAATATATCCGCGCCGTGATCCGCAAAACGCTCTGCGCCGCTTACGTCAGAGTCTACAATCCCGGTGTCAAATTTGACTATATGCCGGTGCTTAACGGCGATCAGGGTATCGGCAAATCAACCTTTATCGCCAATCTCGGTATGGAGTGGTTTTCCGATAGCCTGTCACTCTCCGATATGAACGACAAGACCGCCGCCGAAAAGCTACAGGGATATTGGATTCTTGAGATTGGTGAGCTTGCCGGAATGAAAAAGGCTGATATCGATAAGGTCAAAGCCTTCATATCCCGGCAGGACGACAAATACAGAGCGTCCTTCGGCAGACGCGTAACGCCACATCCGAGGCAGTGCGTTTTCTTCGGTACGACCAATTCAGAGAACGGCTATCTCCGCGACATCACCGGCAACCGCAGATTCTGGAACGTCAAGGTTACCGGAAGCGGAAAACTGAGGTCGTGGGATATGTCGAAAGAGATGGTCGAACAGATCTGGGCGGAAGTGAAGGTGATTGCCGGCGAAGGCGAGGAATTGTATCTCGATGCAGCCCTTGAAACATATGCGAAACAGGAGCAGCGTGAAGCAATGGAACAGGACGACCGCGAAGGTCTGGTAGCAGAATACCTTGATATGCTCCTGCCGGAAACCTGGGCGGATATGGATATTTACCGCCGCAGGGATTATGTCAGAGATACGGACGACCCCACGAGACCGGAAGGTAGGCGTCAAAGGGACGAAGTCAGCAACATTGAAATCTGGTGCGAATGCTTCGGCAGAGCCAAAGAGGACATGAAGCCCTCTGACAGCTATGCCATTTCCGCCATTATGGCAAGACTCGGCGGCTGGACAAAGGTATCAAACAGAAAAAGAATCCCGATTTACGGCCTTCAGCGACTGTATATGCGGAATGACTGACAGACAACCTGTGACGGGATCGGCAAAAATCCTGTCACACCTGTCACAGTCCCTAAGCCCTTTTATATCAACGCTTCCACTGATTGTGACGGAGAAGACAATCAAATCTATATAAGAGAAAAAAGTAAAAATAAGAACACAAGAGAGATAAAACACGCATATTTCGCGCGTAAAGGGATTTTTCGGAACTTGTCACAATGAAATGAGGTGCTTATGAAAGAAAAACTGATGGAACAAAAGCTGACGAAAGCCGCAAAGCATATAGGCGGCGTCGCTATAAAAATCGTGAGCCCCGGCTTTGACGGAATGCCTGACCGCATGGTTCTTTTGCCGGAAGGACGCATGGGATTTGTCGAGGTCAAGCAGCCGGGCAAGGCGCCGCGGCCTTTGCAGACAGCCAGACACCGTATGCTGCGAAGGCTGGGCTTCAAGGTGTATGTGCTGGACGATGCAGAGCAGATAAAAACCATTCTTACGGAGATCGGAGGTGATGCCGGATGAAGTTCATACCGCACGGTTATCAACGTTATGCGATTGAGTATGTTGAGAACAATCCGATAACGGCGATTTTCCTTGATATGGGCCTCGGCTGAGGAAAAACGGTAATTACACTGACGGCGTTAAACGACCTGCTGTTCGACCACTTCGAAATCCGGAAAGCCCTCATCATCGCGCCGCTGAGAGTCGCAAGAACCACATGGAGCGATGAAATCAAAAAGTGGGATCATTTAAGCGAACTAAAATACAGCGTCGCAGTCGGCACGGAACAGGAACGTATCGCCGCTCTGAAGGAAAAAGCCGACGTCTACATCATCAACCGTGAAAATGTGCAGTGGCTTGTTGAAAAAAGCGGTATGCCGTTTGATTACGATATGGTTGTGATTGATGAGCTTTCATCCTTCAAAAATCACCAGTCAAAACGGTTCAGAGCCTTGATAAAGGTTAGACCGAAGACAAAGCGGATCGCGGGACTGACGGGTACTCCGGCGACAAACGGATTGATGGATTTATGGGCGGAGTTCCAGCTGCTGGACATGGGCAAACGGCTCGGAAGGTTTATCGGTGCATACAGGACGGATTATTTCAGACCGGATAAGATGAACGGACAGATCGTGTATTCCTACAGGCCTCTTCCGGGAGCGGAAGAACGGATATATGAGAAAATCTCCGACATCACGATATCCATGAACGCCGCCGACCATCTCAATATGCCGGAACTCATTTCATCGGAATATACCGTCCACTTGTCGACTGATGAAAAACGGCAATATGACGATATGCGAAAAAATCTGATTCTGCAAATGCCGGACGGTGAGATTACGGCCGCAAACGCCGCCGCACTTTCCAACAAACTCAGCCAGATGGCGAACGGCGCGATTTACGCCGACACGCAGGAAGTCATACCGCTCCACAGCAGAAAACTCGACGCTCTTGAGGATATTATCGAGAGCATGAACGGCAGACCACTGCTGGTTGCCTACTGGTTCAAGCACGACTATGACCGGATCGCCGAACGGCTCCATCAGCTGCACATCCCGTTTTCATGGCTCGATACGGAAGCAAGTATCCGCAGATGGAATAACGGTGAGCTGCCCGTTGCCCTTATCCACCCGGCGTCGGCAGGACACGGGCTAAACCTGCAAAACGGCGGAAACACTCTGGTGTGGTTCGGACTGACCTGGTCATTGGAGCTTTATCAGCAGACCGTGGCAAGGCTGTGGCGTCAGGGACAGCAGAGCGGAACGGTGGTCGTTCAGCACATTGTGACAGAAGGTACGATAGACGGGCAGATTCTGAAGGCTCTTGAAGCCAAGGACAAAACCCAGTCTGCTTTGATTTCAGCGGTCAAAGCGGAACTCAATATATGACAATCCATACCAAGCAGAGTCAATCCAAGGGAAATAAACACACCGGAGGTATGGCTGTGACAGCAAAAGAATTTCTGAATCAGGCTTACAGGCTGAATGAACTGATCGATTCGGACGTGGAGGAACTGGAAAGACTCCGAGATCTGGCGACAAGAATATCGGGACCGAATTTCGGAGAGCGTGTGCAGACTTCCAGAAATCCCGACCCGCCGTTCGTCCGCTATCTGGACGATATCATGGATATGGAGCAGAAGATCCACCGTGAACTCTGTGAATTGGTGGTTCTGAAAAAGAAGATCACGGAGTCTCTCGAAAAGGTGGAAAACCGTGAGGAGCGGCTTCTTCTGACTTACCGTTATCTCGACAACCGCACCTGGGAGCAGATTGCTTCCATGTTGAGCGTTTCCGACCGAACGGTTCACCGCATTCACGCCTCGGCTCTGAGAAATTTTTCGGTGCCGGATTAAAGTTGGCACACTTTGCCGTAGTTTGGCACATGGAAAAGAGATATAATGGCAGTATGAGAAATCGCGTACAGGACGAGCCTCGCGGGAGCAATCCCGTGGGGCTTTTCTCTTAACAGGGTTCCCACAAAGTCATTGACTTTGTGGGAGGAGGACGCGCAGTGGAATGAGCGAGCTTTTCGTGCTTGCACGGAAACGAACGATATGAAACTTGCGCGGACGAAAGGAGGTGAACGAATGCCCAAGCGACCACTCAGACCCTGCTCCCATCCCGGCTGTCCCAACCTCTGCAAAGGACAGTTTTGTGAACAGCACCGTGTAGAAGAACGCCGCAAGTACGACAAATACGAGCGCAGCGTCGATGTCAACCGCAAGTACGGCAGAGCCTGGAAACGCATCCGTGACCGCTATGCGGCAGAGCATCCTCTCTGCGAGATGTGTCTTAAGGAGGGGCGGCTGACTCCGGTGCAGGAAGTACACCACATTCTGCCCGTTTCCAAGGGCGGCACTCACGCAAGACAGAACCTCATGAGTCTGTGCCAGTCCTGCCACACGAAGATACACCATGACCTTGGTGACAGATGAATAGAAAAAGGACACCCTCAAGAGGTGCCCAAATCGATCCAATTCACTATTTATTCATCATCATCAGCCGAAACATCTACGGTTTCTTCCCACTGGTAACGCCCAGGGATATGACCAGAGTCGCTATCCCTCTGCGTCCGATCTGAGGTGTCGATGTCCCAACCGCCGCGTTTGTCATAGCCATAAGGATACTGCTCAGAATAATTTCTGCTCATGATAGTTCTCCTTTCAAAACATCAGACATTTTCAAACAACAAGACTTCTTACATCATTAATGATAACCAGGGGAAAAGGAAAAGTCAACAGCGAGCAGAAAAAAAGTAGCAACCCCGCCGCGCGTATGCAATTGCTGTAGGGGCGGTCAAATCTCTACGGCTCTCTCGGCCGGACAACGGCCCGGGGTCACGTGTGCAAATTCGCATAAGTTTTCGGGTGAATAGAAAAAGAGGTGTTCAAATGGGTCAAAGAGGACCGAAACCCGGCATGGGCGGCAGACCCAAAAAGCCGCTCGCCGAGAAAATCGCAAACGGCAATCCCGGCAAACGGCCGCTGACAGTCATAGACTTTGAAGGTCAGGCGGCGTCGATTGACGGAGAGAATATGCCGAAGCCCTCCGAGTTTTTATCGGAAAAACAGAAAGACGGCGAAAAGCTGTGCGCCGCCGAAATATATAAAAACACATGGAAGTGGCTCAGCGAAAGGGGCTGTGCCAAGCTCGTCTCTCCACAGGTCATCGAACGCTATGCCATGAGCGTGGCGCGTTGGATACAGTGTGAAAAAGCGACCAGCGAATACGGCTTTATCGCAAGGCATCCCACCACGGGGAATGCGATCCAGTCTCCGTATGTCGCCATCGCCGATAAATACATGACCCAAGCAAACAGGCTGTGGGCGGAAATCTATCAAATCGTCAGAGAGAACTGCGCCGGGGAGTATTCTGCCGGGCTGTCTCCGCAGGACGACGTCATGGAGCGGCTTTTGACCGCCCGGAAAGGAATGTAATATGTTTGAAAAAGTAAATCCGAAACATCCGGACAAAATCGCCGACTGCATAGCCGGCGCACTTGTCGACCTTGCATACTCCAAGGAATCCAATCCGAGAATCGCCGTTGAGGTTCTGCTCGGACACAGGGTATGCCATATCATTGCGGAAACCTCCGTGCATCTCACACAGACCGAAGTTGACACAATCGTTAAACGCATCGGCGGCAGACTTCATACCGGCTATATCGAAGTGCCGCAGGACGGATATCTTGCAAGGAATCAATCCGAAGGAATCCGCTGCGGCGACAACGGCATCTTTAAAGGCGTACCCGTTACGGAAGAACAGAAAAGGCTCTGTAAAACCGCTGCGGATATTTACAAAAAGTATCCGCATGACGGCAAATACATTCTTGACGGCGACAGACTTATCATTTGCCAGAGCAACGCAAAGGCCGAAAAGCTGAGAGAACTTTATCCCGACGCCGAGATTAATCCGCTCGGCGACTGGACCGGAGGCTCGGACGTTGACGCAGGCGCGACGAACAGAAAACTCGGTTCCGATATGGCTGATTCTGTCACGGGCGGCGGTCTGCACGGCAAGGATCTGTCCAAAGCCGACGTCAGCGTAAACATCTATGCGTGGCTCAAGGCGCAGGAGACGGGAGAACCCGTTGAACTGTGCTGCGCCATCGGCGACGATACCGTGGACGGAAAGCCGTACTTTGAAATCGTGGAAACCGCAAGGGCGTACATCAATTTTCTCGGCGGCTTTGAAAAGTTTGCGGAATGGGGGCTTGTCCGATGAAAACCACGACCGAAATGCGGCTTGTGCCGCTTTCAAAGCTGGTGCCGTATGTCAATAACGCAAGAACCCACTCCCCGGAGCAGATCAACAAGCTCCGCTCGTCTTTGCGTGAGTTCGGGTTTGTCAATCCGGTCATCATTGACAGAAACTACGGCGTGATTGCCGGACACGGACGCATCCTCGCGGCGAAAGAGGAAGGTATAAGTGAAGTGCCATGCGTGTTTGCCGATCACCTCACCGAAGCACAGAAAAAAGCCTACATCATTGCCGACAACAGGATGGCAATGGATGCCGGCTGGGATGAAGAACTGCTGCGTGTGGAAATCGAGGCACTGCAGGCGGAGGCTTTCGACCTCTCCCTCACGGGCTTTGACGATAAGGAACTCGCCGATCTCTTTGCGGATGAAACGGGAAGCGACGCCAAAGATGATGAATTTGACCTTGCCGCCGCACTCGAAAAAGCGTCTTTCGTTGAAAAAGGCGATGTCTGGACGGTCGGCAGAAACAAGCTTGTATGCGGAGACGCTACCGATCCGGATGACGTCAACACGCTTATGGGCGATACCAAAGCGAATCTCATCTTAACAGACCCGCCGTATGGTGTGTCTTTCAAAAGCTCAAGCGGTCTGACCATTCAAAACGACAGTATGAAAGATGAAGAATTCTACAATTTTCTTCTTTCATCCTTCAAGTGCATGGCGGATCATCTGGAAAAAGGCGGTTCGGCGTATGTGTTCCACGCGGACACCGAGGGGCTGAATTTCCGCAGAGCGTTTATTGACGCCGGCTTTCATCTCGCCGGCTGCTGTATCTGGGTGAAGGACAGCCTTGTCCTCGGACGCTCAGATTATCAGTGGCAGCACGAGCCGGTGCTTTACGGCTTCCTGCAAAACGGAAAGCACAAATGGTTCTCCGACAGAAAGCAGACGACCATCTGGAATTTCGACAAGCCGAAACGCAACGCAAACCACCCCACATCCAAGCCGCTTGACCTTCTGGGCTATCCCATCGGCAACTCCACGCAGGAAAACGCTGTGGTGATCGATACGTTCGGCGGCAGCGGCTCGACCATGATGGCATGTCAGCAGATGAACCGCATCTGCCACATGATGGAGCTTGATGAAAAATATGCGTCTGTTATCCTCCGCAGAGCCGTGGAAAACGGCATTGCACCGGAGAATATTTTTGTGGAACGAAACGGTGAAAAGCTGATGTATTCCGACATTGTGAAAGAGGTGGAGAAAGTGGATGAATAATACCGGATTGACCCTCGGAAGCCTGTTCGACGGCTCCGGGGGGTTCCTTTTGGGCGGCTTGATTTCCGGCGTTACGCCCGTCTGGGCTTCGGAAATCGAGCCGTTTCCCATCAGGGTCACGACAAAGCGTCTGCCGTTTGTGAAGCATTACGGAGACGTTACAAAAATCAACGGCACCGCAATCGAACCTGTGGATATCATCACCTTCGGCAGCCCCTGTCAGGATATGAGTATCGCGGGCAAACGCGAGGGGCTTGACGGCAGCCGTTCCAACCTCTTTTATGAGGCGGTCAGAATCGTAAAGGAAATGAGGTGTGCAACCAATGGAGAAAAGCCCCGATATATTGTCTGGGAAAACGTCCCCGGCGCATTTAGCTCAAACAAAGGAAAAGACTTCAAGGCAGTGCTCGACAGCATCTGTTCCGTCAAAGACGAAACCGCTGATGTTCCTGAATCTGCGAAGTGGGAATCCGCAGGCGAAATCGTGGGAGACGATTACTCCGTTGCCTGGAGAGTCCTGGACGCGCAGTATTGGGGAGTTCCCCAGAGAAGAAAACGCATCTACCTTGTCGCAGATTTTGGAGGTCAATGCGCCGGAAAAATACTGTTTGAGTCCGAAGGCGTGTCTGGGCATCTTGAGAAGAGCCGCCGTGCGCGGCAAGGAACTGCCGCCGATGCTGAAGACGGCGCTGGAGCGGCAGGCGCAGTCGATGGATACAATGGGGCGTTAAGCGGAAAAGCAGCCACCCTCGGCGTCAACTGCGGAATATCAACGGGCAGGAATGGCGTCATGGTGTTAAACGACCAGGGCGGCAACCGGATGGATGTCACGGAAGAAGTAACTTCCACTTTGAGAGCCGAGGCGCATCATCCTCCCATCGTCACAGAGTCCGCAGGGTTTTGTACGGAGCATTCCGCAAAAGCGCGGTCAGTAGGATATGAGAAAGAAAAATCTCCGACGCTGAGAGCCGGAACTGTTCCCGCGGCGGTTTTTGAAAATCACGCACAGGACAGCAGATACACCGGTCCGCATGACGTGGCGCAGACGGTGCTTTCCACCTTCGGCACGGGCGGCAATAATCAGCCGTTTGTGGTAGAGGACAGAAAAGCGTTTGACGTCCGTCTGACTTCGCTCGGCACGAAAAATGTCAGAGCGAACGTTTACGAAACCGACACATCGAGAACCATCGACACGGGCGGCAATTCGCCTGCCAACAACCAGGGCGGCATGGCGGTCGTTTCCATTCAAGGCTCCATGATCGGGCGTAAAGACAAAAACGGTCCACAGGGCAGCGGCGTAAATGAGGACGTATCGTTCACCCTTGATTCCGTGGACAGGCATGCGGTCGCTTACGGTATCGACAGAGCAACTTTCAACATGGGTCAGAATGCAAAGTTCGACATCTCCATCAAAGAGGAAGTGGAACCTTCCATGGTGGCGAAAGGCCCCGGCGCGGTCGCTCACCCGGTGTATCATTCGAGCAAGGCTTCTTTCCACACCAGCTTCTCTGACGAGGATGTGTCCGATACGCTTGTCGCTACGGATTATAAAGATCCGCCGACAGTTACGGAGAAACCATATTATATCGTCCGCAGACTCATGCCGACCGAATGTGCAAGGCTTCAGGGCTTTCCCGACTGGTGGTGTGGAAATCTTGGCACGGAAAATCCGACCGATGAGGAGATGTACTTCTGGTACAAGGTCTTTGAAACTTGGAGACAGACGACCAACCCGGACGGCAAGCCGAAATCATCGGTTCAAATCAGGAAGTGGCTGAAAGACCCGTATTCGGGCAGCGCGGAATACAAGCTCTGGGGAAACGGCGTGTGTCTTAATAACGTGATATTCGTGCTTTCGGGCATTGTGTATTACTCACGGTTTGAGTGCCGATAATCCGGCTGTAATTCTACAGTATATTATCCGCTACCCGCTTGCTATTTCTCCAGTTTTGAGCAATATATACAGTACCAAAACAAAGGAGGATTTCATCATGGAAATCAGGTACAACGTGACAGGCTCAAAACGAAAAGAGCTGGTTAGGGCAATCGAAACAGCCACGGGCGCAAAAGCAAAATATCTAGGAGCACCCACCATGGCATACGAAATCGACTACTTCACCGTTGCGAGAGACGGGACGATTACATTTGACGACAGAGCGGACAGCGAGGAAGTCGAGGCGGTTCTCGAGGCAATCGGAAATGCGGGCTTTGAACCCGAAGAACGGGAAGAAACCGGGCTGACGATTGAGATACCCTTCGATAAAGTCAACTGCGGCAATCTTCTCAGACTGCTCGAAGTCAAAGGCGGTCTTATTAAAAAGGCGCTGGGTGTTAACGACGTCCGCATCGAGATGCTCGAAGACAGAGTCGGTTTCCCGTGGTTCAAAGAACTGCCCTCGCCGGATGAAGTCAAAGCATACTCCGAATTTATCTGCAAGCTTTGTGCGTTCACGGCAAACGCAAAGAGAATCACGGTAACCGAAAAGGAAACGGACAACGAAAAATACGCTTTCCGATGTTTCCTGCTCCGCCTTGGCTTTATCGGCGAAGAGTATAAGCTGTCGAGAAAGATTCTGCTCCGTAACCTCGAAGGCTCATCGGTTTTCAAAAGTGGCAGAAAATACGCGCCGAGGCTTGACCCGATTCCGACACCCGAGAATACGGTAAAGGTTGATGTGGACGAGGCGATGCGCAGACTTCAACTGCCCGAAGTACAGGCTGAAATCGGGGCGATTCTCAGCGGAGAGGACGGTGAAGCATAATGTTCGGTTTCCCGAAAAGAGAAACGGTTGAGAGATTGAAAAATGAGTATCCTACAGGTGCGAGAGTTGTGCTCCGTCGTATGGACGATGTTCAGGCTCCGCCTGTCGGCACGAAAGGCACCGTTCTCGGCGTGGACGATGCGGGCAGTATCATGGTGCGCTGGGACAACGGCAGCGGTCTGTCGGTCGCTTACGGTGAAGATTATGCGGAGGTGTGCGAAGATGACTGAGAAGGTAAGAAAACAGATCCTCGCCATCCGCGACACGGGTCTTACCAATATGTTTGACACGAATACCGTTCAGCGGCTTGCTTACGAGCGGAACTTCTTCGAGCTGGTCGTATTCATTGAAGAAAACCGGAGGGAATATGTCCATTTCATTCTCTACGGTGAGGCATAATATACACAATTACCGCCCATGTTTTCGCCATATCTTTGTGCGCTATATAGCTCCGAATTGACTTGATATATCTGTGTATTGACGGTAGTATACAGACACATTCAGGAACGGAGGAAAAGACAATGACATCGCGAGAACTCAAAAACAACATGAAGCACACCGCACAGGCGGCTCTGAAATCCGAATACGGCTTCAAGCCGACGCTTGAAAGCATTATCCTGCTTGAGGGCTGCAACGACCGAACCCACATCAGATTCAGAGTCGGCGCCCATGAATACGCCTTCCGCTCTTACAAATTCGAAGACGGCAGCGTTTGGGTCGGCAGCGGCACAATTGAAAAGGTCAGCTGAGGAGGATACGGATATGTGGAAAGAAGGAGTCATCGGGATTCACGGCATCCCTTATCATTACTGGATCAAGGTTTATGAGGAGGGTTCGATTTTCGGCATCGACGGCGGAAAAATCAGCAAGTTGATGATCAAGCGCAACGGCGAAATCGTCTGCAACTACGACAGAGGCTGGGACATGAAACCCAAAGATGAGGACACGCAGATCGCGCTTGCGATTCTGCTGAAGTCTGAAAACTGACAAAGAAAAACAAATCACGGAATGGAGCCGGGAGGCTCTGTTCCTTGTTATTGCAGTCGCTTCGTGCGGCTTTTTTTATTGGAGGTAATAATGCGAACAGTAAATATTGACTTGTCGCAGGACATAACCGAATCAAGAGAAAAAATATATGTCGGCTACACGGGTGAGCATAATGCTACCGAGCTTGTTGTTAAAATACCGCCGGAAATGGCGGCAGAAAGCGACTACCTTGTTGCCGTTTTTCTTACGGGTGACAAAATCGTCCGTTCAAAAAAGATAACAGCGGAGAAATATTCAGGCTTGCCGTACCTTGAGGGAAACGAAGTGCATATTCGCCTTTCGCAGAAGCTCACAGGCAGCACCACACTCGGCATACAGATTGAAGGCTATGCGAAAGATGAAAACGGTATCAGCGTCCTTGTCGGCAAATCGGCATATATTTCAAACCTCACATTTCGCCTTTCACCAAAAGGTTCAAGCGATGACACTGTAATGCCGGACTATGAAGAGATTGTCGGCATGATACGCAAAGTATCAGAAAACGCAAAAGGCGGAATTGAAAAGTATGAAAACTTTGAGCTTTTGCCGGATGAAGCAGAAGACGGCGACCTTGCGTATGTAAAAAATGCAAGCGGCACTGTTATCGCTGAGCCGTTTGAATTCGGCAAAAAATATGCACGGTTTATTCCGAAACGTGAGATTGATAGAAACTGCCTAAAATCACTGCCGTCTGACGAAGACGATGATGAGCCGATTACTGCGCTCATGTCCGCAGAATTCAGAACAACATCTGATGAAAAAGACAATGTGTGCTATTGCTCCCTTATTTACTATGAGCCTATAGGCTCCATTCTCGTTTTTTCCGAATTTGCCTGCAAAGATCATCTGTACGACTACGGAATTTCGGAGTGTATCTTAATCTATATCAGCGGTGAAGGCGATATGGCTCCGCTTCTCGATTCTGAAAATCCGGTCAATGTTGCACCCGGCTGGTATAAATTGCTGGAGAAATCCGGCGAATGGTATATTGAAAGCGGCTATCCCGAAAGAGACTGGTCATACAGTGTAGAATCGATTGACTTTGAGAGTATTTCCGACTTTGACACACTTAAGAACTGTCTCGTGAAATATGACGAGCCGGATGAATATGAAAGCGATCCTGCGATGGCACGTATATTCGCTGAGTGCTTCGACATTTATTCCGAACCGCTTCGTGATAAGGGCTTATATATGTATAAAGACGGTGCGTGGGGACCGGCATCGAGGTTCAAATTGATCTCCGTTCCTTCAAGAATGGATCTGTGTTTTGCCGCAGGGGACGGACAGACTGCCGTGGTTGAAGATAATACGGTTATATTCAATGACAATGACTGTTATATTTATGCGGGTATGCAGTTCAAGAATTTATATTTTAACCCGAAACCTCCCGAAAGTATGTGGCTTTCGGACTGCCGTATCAAAGCCGTACTTGAGTATATAAATTCTTCAACAGGTACTGCTGTTTCTTCATCGGAAAGCGATAAAGGCTTTGAGCTGATTTCGGATAAAAATAGAAAGTATGTTTTTATCGGATTGAATACCAATCCGTTTGATTCATCTAAGCAGTATTATCTCTACACCGAAAAAGCCGGAGATCTTACGCTTCCTACAGGGACATTTAATGAAACTGCCGTCACTGTCATAAAGAATGCTCCTAAAGGTTGGAGCAGGGTCAAAGAAAACGGCGGAATATACACAGCGGAGCAGATACAGAGTTATGAAGATCTGCCGAGCGTCCGTTTGTCCGAATATACGGACAAGGACTATTATTTCAAGGTAACGGAATATGAGTGTGCACTTACTTCACAGTCTTTTATCGGCAGAAATAAGTTTTACAGCTCTGATAACGCAAAAGGTCTGTGGTATTTCAGTGGCGGACGGTGGATAAAAGTCGGTGATGCGGATGCGTAAACTGAAAAGCTACAAGCCAACAAGGTTCATGGAGAAAAGCTCTCATTACGATACGGACGCTGCGGATTATGCAGTGATGTTTATTGAAAGCCTATGCCACACCAAAGGCACCTGGGCGAGAAAGCCCTTTGAACTCATCGACTGGCAGGAGCAGATCATCCGGGACATTTTCGGTGTCCTCAAACCCAACGGCTACCGGCAGTTCAATACCGCATACATCGAGATCCCGAAAAAGCAAGGTAAGTCTGAGCTTGCCGCTGCGGTGGCGCTTCTGCTCACCTGCGGTGACGGTGAGGAACGAGCAGAGGTCTATGGCTGTGCTGCCGACCGTCAGCAGGCGTCCATCGTTTTCAATGTGGCGGCTGATATGGTGCGGATGTGTCCGGCACTCTCCAAACGGGTCAAGATACTGGATTCCCAGAAGCGGCTCATTTATCAGCCGACGGGCAGTATCTACCAGGTGCTCTCTGCCGATGTCGGCAACAAACACGGCTTCAATACCCACGGTGTGGTTTTCGATGAGCTGCACACGCAACCAAACCGCAAGCTCTTTGATGTTATGACCAAAGGTTCCGGAGACGCCCGTATGCAGCCGCTGTATTTCCTCATCACCACGGCCGGCAACGATACAAAGTCTATCTGCTATGAGATCCACCAGAAGGCCAAGGATATCATTGAGGGTCGAAAAGTCGACCACACCTTCTATCCGGTTATCTATGGTGCTGACGAGTCGGACGATTGGACAGACCCGAAGGTCTGGAAGAAAGCCAATCCGTCCCTCGGCATCACGGTCGGCATTGACAAGGTGAAGGACGCCTGCGAGTCGGCCAAGCAGAACCCAGGCGAAGAGAACTCCTTCCGCCAGCTGAGACTCAACCAGTGGGTCAAACAGGCGGTGCGCTGGATGCCGATGGACAAGTGGGACAAATGCGAGTTCGCTGTCAGTGAGGACGATCTGGAAGGTCGTGTCTGCTACGGCGGTCTGGACTTGTCCTCCACTACGGATATTACGGCATTCGTTCTGGTGTTCCCGCCGGAGGACGAAACGGATAAATACATCATCCTGCCGTACTTCTGGATACCGGAAGACAACCTGGAACTCCGAGTCCGGCGCGACCATGTGCCATACGACGTGTGGGAGCGGCAAGGATACCTCCAAACCACCGAGGGCAATGTCGTTCACTACGGCTATATTGAGATGTTCATCGAAAGCCTGGGGGAACTCTTCAACATCCGGGAAATTGCCTTTGACCGTTGGGGTGCTGTTCAGATGGTGCAGAACCTTGAGGGCATGGGCTTCACGGTCGTTCCTTTCGGACAGGGCTTCAAGGATATGTCCCCACCCACAAAGGAGCTGATGAAACTGGTGTTGGAGCAGAAAATCGCCCATGCTGGGCATCCGGTTCTGCGTTGGATGATGGACAACATCTTCATCCGCACCGACCCTGCCGGAAACATCAAGCCGGACAAAGAAAAATCTACAGAGAAAATCGACGGTGCCGTGGCGACGATTATGGCGCTGGATAGAGCCATCCGCTGCGGCAACGACAAGACCGAGTCTGTGTATGACAGTCGAGGTCTTTTATTTATATGAAGGGAGAGTTTATATGGGTATCTTTTCAGGGCTGTTCAAATCCAGAGACAAGCCTCAAAACCGCACATCGGGCAGCAACTACGCCTTTTTCTTCGGCGGCACGACTTCCGGTAAAGCGGTGACAGAACGCTCCGCCATGCAGATGACCGCCGTGTATTCCTGCGTCCGCATCCTGTCGGAAGCTGTCGCTGGGCTGCCGCTGCACCTCTATAAATACACGGACAGCGGCGGCAAGGCAATGGCACTCGACCATCCGCTCTACCGCTTGCTCCACGATGAGCCAAACCCGGAAATGAGTTCCTTCGTATTCCGTGAAACGCTTATGACACATCTGCTCCTCTGGGGTAACGCCTATGCCCAGATCATCCGCAACGGTAAGGGCGAAGTGGTGGCGCTGTACCCGCTTATGCCAAACCGTATGGAGGTCAACCGGGATAAGAACGGCAAGCTCTACTACCTCTATTCCACCCAATCCGATGATGCACCCACCATGAAAGGCTCAACGGTCTATCTCGACCCGTCCGAGGTACTTCACATCCCCGGCCTGGGTTTTGACGGGCTGGTCGGTTACAGTCCCATCGCTATGGCGAAGAACGCCATTGGCATGGCTATCGCCTGCGAGGAGTACGGCGCAAAGTTCTTCGCCAACGGTGCCGCTCCGGGCGGTGTGCTGGAACACCCCGGCACGATCAAAGACCCGCAGCGTGTGCGAGAGAGCTGGCAGTCTACCTTCGGCGGCAGCGGCAACGCCAATAAGATTGCTGTGCTGGAAGAAGGCATGAAGTACACGCCCATCGGCATCTCGCCGGAGCAGGCGCAGTTCCTCGAAACACGCAAATTCCAAATCAATGAAATCGCTCGAATTTTCCGAGTCCCGCCCCACATGGTCGGCGACCTGGAAAAGTCGAGCTTTTCTAATATTGAGCAGCAGTCCCTTGAGTTCGTGAAGTACACCCTTGACCCCTGGGTCATTCGCTGGGAGCAGTCCATTCAGCGGTCACTCCTTTCGCGGGACGAAAAAGCCGTGTATTTCGTGAAGTTCAATCTGGAAGGTCTGCTCCGCGGCGATTACCAGAGCCGCATGAACGGGTACGCCATTGGTCGCCAGAACGGCTGGATGTCCGCCAACGACATCCGGGAGCTTGAAAACCTCGACCGCATCCCGGCAGAGGACGGCGGCGACCTGTACCTCATCAACGGCAATATGCTCCCGCTGCAAAACGCCGGGGCTTTTGCAGATACACCTACCGATGACGGAAAGGAGAAAGAAACCGATGAAGAAATTTTGGAATTGGAAGACCCGAACGGTGACCAATCAGGAGACGCAGGAGCAAATTCAGGAAAGGACACTGTTCCTAAACGGCACGATCGCTGAGGAGAGCTGGTTTGACGATGATGTCACGCCCCAGCTTTTCAAGGATGAGTTGATGTCCGGCTCCGGGAATATCACTGTCTGGATCAACTCGCCCGGCGGCGACTGTGTGGCAGCCGCCCAAATCTACAATATGCTGATGGACTACCACGGTGACGTCACAGTCAAGATCGACGGCATTGCCGCCTCTGCCGCATCCGTCATTGCGATGGCGGGTACGAAGGTGCTCATGTCGCCCACGGCGCTCATGATGATCCACAACCCCTTGACGGTCGCTATCGGTGACAGCGAGGAGATGCAGAAGGCAATCGATATGCTCTCCGAAGTCAAGGAAAGCATCATCAACGCCTACGAGATCAAGACCGGTTTGTCCCGTGCCAAGCTCAGTCACCTCATGGATGCCGAGACCTGGATGAATGCCAACAAGGCTGTGGAGCTGGGCTTTGCCGATGGTCTGCTGTTCAAAGCGGACGGCGAAAGCTCCGCAGCGGAGGACAGTTTTGTGTTCAGCCGCAGAGCCGTCACCAACTCGCTCATGTCCAAGGTCAAGAGCCATCACACCCCGTCCGAACCTGCGAAAAGTGCAGGTACACCCATCTCCGAGCTCGAAAAGAGACTCGCACTTATCAAACCTTAAGGAGGATACAAACAATGAGTAAGATCAACGAACTGCGCGCACAGCGTGCAAAGACCTGGGAGCAGACGAAGGCATTTCTCGACTCCCACAGAAGCGATAAAGGCGTCCTCTCCGCTGAGGACACCGCTACCTATGAGAAGATGGAACAGGAGATCGTCGACCTCGGCCGTGAGATCGACCGCCAGGAGCGTCTGGACGCTTTCGAGCGTGAGCTGAACACTCCGGTCAATACCCCCATCACCCAGAAGCCCGATACGGCAAAGGTGGACACCAAGACCGGCCGTGCTTCCGACGCCTATAAGAAGGCGTTCTGGGCGCAGACCCGCACCAAGGGCGGTATGCTGACCGCAGAGATCCGTAACGCCCTGGAGGAAGGCGTGGACAGTGAGGGCGGGTACCTCGTTCCAGATGAATTTGAGCAGACCCTGGTGCAGTCTCTTTCCGCAGAGAATGTGGTCAGAAGCCTGGCTCAAGTCATCACCACGGCGTCCGGCAGTCACAAGATCCCCATCGTCGCCACCAAGGGCACTGCCGCCTGGGTCGATGAGGAAGGCACCATTCCCGAAGGCGACGATGCTTTCGGTCAGCAGCTCATCGGCGCACACAAGGTTGCTACCATGATCAAGGTGTCCGAAGAGCTTCTGAACGACTCTGCCTTTGACCTGGAAGCCTACTTCCGCACGGAGTTTTCCCGTCGTATCGGCAACAAGGAGGAAGAGGCTTTCCTCACCGGCGACGGCAGCGGCAAGCCCACGGGTATCTTCAACGCCACGGGCGGCGGTCAGCTTGGCGTCACGGCGGCTTCTGCGACTGCCATCACTGCCGACGAGTTGATCGACCTGTTCTACTCTCTGAACAGCGCCTATCGCAAGAACGCCGTGTGGCTTCTGAACGACTCCACCATGAAGAACATCCGCAAGCTGAAAGACTCCAACGGTCAGTATCTGTGGCAGCCTGCTCTGCATGAGGGCGGTTACGATACGCTGCTTGGCAAGCGCATCTACACCTCTCCCTATGCACCGGAGCTGGCGGCCGGTCAGAAGACCGTTGCTTTCGGCGACTTCAACTACTACTGGATCGGCGACCGCCTGGGCATCACCTTCAAGCGCCTGAACGAGCGCTTTGCGGAGACCGGCCAGATCGGCTTCATTGCATCCAAGCGCCTGGACGGCAAGCTCATCCTGCCCGAAGCCATCAAGGTGCTGCAGCAGAAGGGCGCTGCCTCTTCCGGCACCTAATGAAAGGAGGCGGCGGTGATGGACGAGCTTCTTTCCAAAGTGAAAGCCAACCTCATACTGGAACACACGACGGATGATACCTTGCTGAAAAGCTACATCACCGCCGCTGTTTCTTACGCCGAAAGCTATCAGCACATCCCGGAGGGCTACTACAAAGAGAACCCCATGCCAGCCACCACAGAGCAAGCCGTCATTATGCTATCGTCCCACTTCTATGAAAGCCGGGACGGCAGCACGGGCGGCTTCTTTGCGGATAACACCGGAGCGGCACAGCAGGTGTGGAACACCGTCAATCTACTGCTCCGTTTGGATAGGCGGTGGCAGGTATGAGCTTCGGGAAAATGAACGGATTTGCCGACATCGTAGAAACCCACCAAGTCAAGGACAGCGAGGGCTTCACCCATTCCGAGAATGAAGTCCTCGCTTCCGTCCGTGTATACCGGGAAGGTCGGCACGGCAGTCAGCGTTGGGCAAACCTCGCCGCATTCAGCGAAGCAACCGATCTGTTCCGCTTTCGTTGTATTCCGGGGTTGACGGTCACTACCGACCAGTTTCTCATCTGTGATGACTGCCGCTACGACATTGTGTCCGTGGAGGAAGTCAAGGGTCGTGGAATGTACATCGAAGTACTGGCGAAAAAGGAGGTGCCGACCGTTGGCAAAAGCTGAAATGAAAATGCCGGAGGATTTCCTTCTGAAGATCTCCAAGCTCGGCAGCAACTTTGACAGCGTGGCGGGTACTGTCCTGCAGGCCAGTGGCGAGGTAGTGCTGAAAAAGGTTAAGAGCAATCTCTCCTCCGTCATCGGCAGAGGGGCAAAGTTCAAATCCCGCACCACAGGCGAACTGGAAGGTGCGCTCGGTCTTTCTCCCTCCAAGCTGAACCGGGACGGCAACCACGACATCAAGGTCGGCTTCGCAGAACCTCGCTCGGACGGCGGCAGCAACGCCAAACTTGCCAACATTCTCGAATACGGCAAGCACGGTCAGCCTGCAAAACCCTTTCTGAAGCCTGCGAAAACGGCGTCCCGGCAGGAATGCATCGATGCCATGACCAAGGCACTGGATGAGGAGGTGGAAAAGCTGTGAGCCTGCTATCCGATTTACAAATCCTCACTGAAAGCTGCGGCGTATCCGTGGAAACGGGTGTGTTTTCCGGCAAAGCGCCGGACACCTATCTGGTCATTACACCGCTGTCGGACAGCTTCGAGCTTCACGCTGACAACGCTCCCGGCTGCGAAACGCAGGAGGCACGGCTGTCCCTCTTCACAAAGGGCAGCTACACCAAACTGAAAAATGCACTCGTCCGTGCCTTGCTGGGTGCGAATTTTTATATTACCGACCGCCGGTACATCGGCTTTGAGACCGAGACCGGCTATCATCACTACGCCATTGATGTGGCGCAACTCTACGATTTGGAGGAATGAATCATGGCAACGATCGGTCTTGACAGACTGTATTACGCAAAAATCACCGAGAACGACGCCGGTGAGGAAACCTACGGTGCGCCGTCCCAGCTTGCCAAAGCCATCTCCGCTGACCTTTCGGTGGAACTGGCGGAAGCGACGCTCTATGCCGATGACGGCGCTTCGGAGATCGTGAAGGAATTCAAGTCCGGCACACTCTCCCTCGGCATTGACGATATCGGCTATACGGCAGCATCCGACCTCACCGGTGCGACCATCGACAAAAACAAAGTGCTGATTTCCGCATCTGAGGACGGCGGCAACCCTGTGGCGGTAGGCTTCCGTGCTAAGAAGTCCAACGGCAAGTACAAGTATTACTGGCTGTACCGCGTGAAATTCGGTATTCCGGCGACGAACCTTGCCACCAAGGGCGACAGCATCACCTTCTCCACGCCGACCATTGAGGGCACTATCCTGCGCCGCAACAAAGCAGACGTAGGCGGCAAGCACCCGTGGAAGGCAGAGGCACAGGAGGGTGACACGCCCGCAGCGACCATCACGGGCTGGTATAAGGAAGTCTATGAGCCGATCTATACCGCATCGTCCGAAAAGACCACTTAACGGAGGTAACGCACGATGGATAACGAGAGAACTGCAGTCATCACTATCGGCGACGAGGAATACACGTTGCTCCTCACGACCAAGGCTACCAAGGAGATCGCCGGTCGCTACGGTGGGCTGGAAAACCTCGGCGAGAAACTGATGAAGTCTGAGAACTTTGAAATGGCTATCGGAGAGATCGTGTGGCTTATCACGCTTCTGGCAAATCAGAGCATCCTCATCCATAACCTCAAGGACAAGGAGCACCCCAAGGACCTGCTCACCGAGGATGCGGTGGAGCTTCTGACCACGCCCCTCGACCTCGCCGGATACAAGACCGCTATTACGGAGGCACTCTACAAGGGCACCAAGCGGAATGTGGAAAGCGAGAAAGACGCAAAAAACGCACAAGTCGGGTAACGTTTCCGATGCGGAACTGTTTACCCGGCTTCTCTATTACGGCCTTGCCCATCTTCATCTCAACAAGGATGAGGTGTGGCTGATGCCGTTTGGTCTGCTGCTGGATCTGTGGGAATGCCACAAGCAGTATAACGGGCAAGCCACACCGGCACGAGAGCATCACATCGACGATATTATCCCGGACGGCATTTGACTCATATCGGACAGCTTTACCTCGAACTTAGTCCGTTTCCGTCGCAACTTCTTTGTGAACTTTTTCGCATAGCCTTGATATTTTTCAAAAATCGTGGTATACTACACATAGAAGTTCGGATGGTTTCGTCCTAAGTACGAGGTGAAATGCATGGTTAAACGAGATTCCTATATGAACCGACTGATCCACAGTATGTGGAACGGCGAGATAAAGGTCATCACAGGCATACGCAGATGCGGCAAGTCCGTACTGCTTTTCGATCTGTTTTTCGAGTATCTTCTTTCGCAGAACGTTTCGGAAGATCATATTTTGAAAATCGAACTGGATCAGCGGCGGTACTATAAGTTCAGAAATCCGATCACTCTGTGCGAATATGTAGAAAGCACCGTCCGGGACAGGAAGGATGAAAAATTCTATCTGTTCATTGATGAGGTGCAGCTCACAACAAAAGTAGTGGACAAGGAAAACGGCGGCATCGAGGTTACCATCTACGATATGCTAAACGAACTCAAGGCATACAAAAACCTTGATGTTTATGTCACCGGCAGTAACTCCAAAGGGCTGTCGAAAGATATCGCAACAGAGTTTCGTGGCCGTGCTACACAGATCCATGTGTTCCCTTTGTCATTTGCGGAGTTTTATTCTGCTGTGGGCGGCGACGAGCGAAAAGCGCTGGATACCTATATGCTCTATGGCGGTATGCCGAGACTTTTAGCACTGGAGGATGACAAAGATAAGAAGGATTATCTGACCTCCCTCTACAGCGAATTGTATGTCAAGGATATTGTGGAGCGAAACGGCATCGAGCGCGAGGATGTTCTGAATGATATTCTGGACTTCCTTGCTTCGCAGATCAGTTCGCTGACGAATCCGACCAATATCGCAAATGCCATCGCGTCCATGAAGAACGAAAAAATCAATCCTGCGATGGTTTCAAACTATGTGCAGTATGTTATCGACTCTTTCCTCATTTCAATGGCAAAGCGATACGATGTCAAAGGAAAGACCTATTTCAAGTATCCGAACAAGTACTACTATACGGATATCGGGCTTCGGAACGCACGGCTGAATTACCGCCAGTACGATCCCGGTCATATCATGGAAAACATGATCTACAACGAACTTCTGCGGCGCGGGTACTCTGTTGATGTCGGTGTGGTTTGCGACCGCGCAGGCGACAGCAAGGTTCAGAAAGAGATCGACTTTGTGGTAAACGATGCAGATAAAAAAATCTATATTCAGTCCGCTTTCCGCATGGATACCGATAAAAAGGAATTCTCCGAGCTGGCATCGCTGATGCTTACCAAGGATTTCTTCAAAAAGATTATCGTTCGCATGGATGTGCCGCACAATTTTTATGACGACAACGGCATCTTCCACTGCAATCTGATCGACCTACTGCTTGGCCGGGTAGAATTGTTCTGACAAAATAACTCATATATCTACGAGGAGTGACCTTTCGGGGTCGCTCCTTTTTCATACCATCAGGCACGCTTTCATCGAGAACTTAGGACGGTTTCGGCCCAACTTCTCGGTGAAAGGGTGCTTTTTTCATGCATCCACAAGGAGGTGACGGTACATGGCAGACAGTTTCGGACTGAAAATCGGTCTTGAGGGAGAAAAGGAGTTCAAAAAAGCCCTGGCGGACATCAACCAGTCCTTCAAGGTGCTCGGCTCCGAAATGAAGCTCGCCACCTCTCAGTTCGATAAGAACGACAAATCTGCGGAGGCGCTCACCGCACGGAACAAGGTGCTGAACAAGGAGATCGAGGCGCAAAAGCAGAAAATTGAAACCCTGCGCTCTGCTCTTAAAAACGCTGCTGACTCCTTCGGTGAGAACGACCGCCGCACCCAGAACTGGCAGATCCAGCTCAACAATGCCGAAGCTGCCCTCAACGACATGAACCGGGAGCTGGACGAAAACGAGAAGGCTATAAGGGATGGCGGCAAAGCTGCGGAGGAATCCGGCAGTAAGTTTGAAGCCTTCGGCAATGTCCTGAAAACCGTGGGTGCGGCGATGGGTGCTGTGGCTGTCGCCGCAGGAGCCGCCGCCGTGAAGCTCGGCAAAGAGGTCATCGCCGCCTATGCTGACTACGAACAGTTAGTCGGCGGCGTTGACACCTTGTTCAAGGACTCCTCGCAGGAGATCCAACGGTACGCCGCCAACGCATACAAAACAGCCGGTCTTTCTGCCAACGAGTACATGGAAACGGTCACGGGCTTTTCCGCAAGCCTGATCCAGTCCCTCGGCGGTGATACCGAAAAGGCCGCAAAATATGCAGATATGGCAATCACGGATATGTCGGATAACGCCAACAAAATGGGCACGGATATGTCCATGATCCAGTCGGCGTATCAGGGCTTTGCCAAGCAGAACTACACGATGCTCGATAACTTAAAGCTCGGCTACGGCGGTACGAAATCTGAGATGGAACGCCTGCTTGCCGATGCTGAGAAGATATCCGGTGTCAAATATGATATCTCCTCCTACGCCGACATCGTGGAAGCCATCCATGTCATGCAGGAGAGCATGGACATTGCCGGTACGACTGCCAAGGAGGCCGAAGCTACCATTTCCGGCTCTATCAATGCGATGAAATCCGCTGTGTCGAACCTTATTGTGGGCTTCGGCGATGCGGACGCTGATATGGAGCTGCTGTGCAACAACATGGTGGATGCCTTCAAGACCGTAGTGGCGAATATCACCCCGGTCATCGAAAACATCGTGGCGGCTCTGCCCACGGCGCTGGATGCTTTGCTGACGGCTGTGGGTGAACTGCTGCCCACACTGCTGGAAGCGGTCACCGAGCTGTTCTCGCAGGTGTTGGAAACGCTGCTTTCTTTGCTTCCGCAGCTTATCCCGGCGGCGGTGTCCGCGCTCATGACCATCGTGAATACGCTGATTGAGAATCTGCCCCTGCTTATCGAGGCAGCGGTGCAGCTGGTGTCTACACTGGTGACCGGCATTGCGGATGCGCTGCCCACGCTCATCCCGGCAGCGGTGCAGGCAATCGTCACCATCGTGCAAGGGCTGGTGGACAGTCTGCCGATGCTCTTGGATGCAGCCTTACAGCTTATCACCGGCTTGGCACAAGGACTTCTCGATGCGCTGCCCGTACTGATCGCCGCTTTGCCGGAAATCATCAACGGTATCATTACCTTTCTGCTGGACTCCATCCCGCAGATCATCGAGACAGGCATTCAGCTTCTGACCTCGCTTGTTGCCGCATTGCCGGACATCATTATGGCAATCGTGGAAGCAATCCCGAAAATCATTGACGGCATTATCAATGCTGTGCTGAATGCGATACCGCTCATTATTCAGGCAGGCATTGATTTGTTAATTTCCCTTATTCAAGCCCTGCCGCAGATCATCACGACTATCGTGCAGGCGATTCCGCAAATCATCTCCGGAATCGTGAACGCTCTGGTCGGAAACATCGACAAGATCATCATGGCAGGCGTAAAGCTGTTCGTGTCCCTCATTGAGAACTTGCCCACCATCATCGTGGAGATTGTCAAGGCTGTGCCGCAGATCATTGCGGGCATCGTGAAAGCCTTCGGCTCTCTGATGTATAAAATCGTGGAGATCGGCGGCAACATCGTCAAGGGACTGTGGAGCGGCATTACCCAGCTTGCCTCGTGGCTGTGGGACAAGGTGTCCGGGTGGATCTCCTCCATCTGGGACGGCATCTGCGATTTCTTCGGTATCCATTCGCCCTCGAAGGAGATGGCGTGGGTCGGTGAAATGCTGGTCAAGGGTCTTGCAGGTTCCATTGATGACAACGGTGATGAAGCGGTCAAAGCTGCGGAAGGGATGGCCGAGGACATCAACGGCGTCATGGGCGACCTCGCCCATGATATGCAGACGGCTCTGCCCACCGACTTCAATGTGAACGGGTCGATTCGTTCCGCCGTGGACGGTGTGGTCGGCAAGGCGGCATCTGCTTTCACCATTGCCCTGAACATCACGAACTTCAACAATTACAGCAGCGAGGACATCCGCCAGCTCACCAACGAAGTCATGGAAACGGCGAACCGGTTCGCCCAGCGGAAAGGAGTGGTATTCGCATGACCTATTTCACCTACAACGGCCGCAGTTCCGCTGATTTCGGTCTGCATATTGAAAAGAAGGATGTGTTCTCCGCACCGGAATACGATGCGGAGTTCATTTCCATTCCCGGCAGGAGCGGCGACATCATCAACCCCAACCGCCGCTTTGCCAACATCAAGGTGACCTACACGGTGTTCCTCGCACGGAAGAACATAGCCGCCCTTGCCTCCGTCCTGCGGGACATCAAGGGCTGGCTGTATTCCGAGCCGGACAGATACCACGAGATCACCGACACCTATGATACGGAGTATTTTCGCTACGGTGTCATCTCCGGCAGCCTGGACATTGAGGAGCAGTTGAAGAAAGTCGGCAGTTTCACAGTTACCTTCAACTGCAAACCTTACAAATATAGTTTTGCGGGGAAGCAGACAGTGGCGGTAGATGCTTCCGAACTGACGATTACTAACCCGACCGCTTTTGAAAGCCGTCCTTACATTAAACTTTACGGCAGCGGTGCAGTTACGCTCAATGTCTCATCGGGCGGCAGCACAAATTTGTGGACGATTTCGGAGGTCGACGAGACCATCGAAATTGACAGTGAACTCATGAATTGCTTTAAGGATGCCGTCCTCAAGAACGATACGGTTACCGGCGACGGCTTCCCTATGCTGAAGCCGAGAACAACTACCATCGCCTGCGCAGGAAATGTGCAGCGGATCGAAGTCATTCCGAGGTGGTGCTGTTTATAAAGACTTTTTGGTAGAAAAATTCAAAAAGATATGGTATAATATTTTAATGAGAACGATAAATCGGAATCTGTGGGGGCACCTATTTATCAAATGTTCGGCGAAGGCGAACAAATGGAATCGTTTTCTCTACGGATCAAATTATAGTATGATTAACAACGCTCATAGATAAAGTGGGAGGATCGTATGAAAGAGTTTATTTTTTATCCGAAGAATTATTCTTGTTTATATGATAAACAAAAGGTATATTTTACCTGTCATCCAGATGACTACGACCTGTTTTATGAATTCGTTTCCGGCATTTTGCTAAAGCATTTTGACTGCGTGGTCTGTTCCTTCCGTGATGTGGTTGATGACATTCAGGAGTACTCGCTCAGATTGAGCGAAATGAAGGCTTTTATTGTGCCGATTACACAAAAAATGCTGCTAGAAAAGAACCGCGCGAGAGATTTTGATATAAAATACGCCTTGGATCACAATATTCCCGTCCTGCCGCTTATAGAGACGCCGGGGCTCGCAGAATTCTTTTCAAGCCGTTTTGGAAATCTCCAGTGCGTCGACAAGAGCGCGTGCAACATCACGACATTTTCATACGAGGAAAAAATCGTCCGGTTTCTGTCATCCTTTCTGGTAAATAAAGAAATGATCCGTCAAATACAAGCCACATTTTACGCGAGGATATTTCTGAGTTATAGAAAAAAAGACCGGGAATTTGCCAACCAGCTGATGCGTATTATCCATGATATCCCTTTTTGCCGGGATGTCGCGATCTGGTTTGACGAGTACCTAGTCCCAGGCGAGGAGTTTAACGAGGCAATCGAGCAGGCAATGAAAAGGAGCCGGCTGTTTGCTCTTTGCGTGACGGAAAATCTTGTAAACGAACAGAACTATATCAGTAAAACGGAGTATCCGAAAGCGCGAGAACTGGCAATGCCAGTTTTACCTGTGCTGTCGCGTCCAATGAGCAACGATCATTTGGCGACGCTTAAGGAAATGTACGAGAGCATTCCAGACTGCCTTGACGGGCGTAGCGACGAAGAACTGACAGAGGCGCTGCAGTCAATCCTTGCAGAACTGGCGGAAACTCCGCTGAACGACGACCCCGTGCATCTGTTTTTCGTAGGACTGGCTTATTTGAACGGGATCGAAGTAGAGGTAAATCACGCGCGCGCAGCAGATTTGATTGAGGCGTCCGCCGACAGAGATTACGAACCGGCCGTCAAAAAACTGGCGAATATGTACAGATTCGGCGAGGGTGTAAAAAGAGATCCAGAAAAAGCGGCGGAGCTACTGAAAAAAGACGTCCGTTTGATTTCTTCGAGCGGCGGCAAGGCGGAATTATATGATTCCCTCTATTCGTTGCTGGAGTTTTTTCTGCACGCGGATCTGCCGTTGCAGTTGGAAAATGCAGAGTATATCCACGATTGCACAATGCGTATCCTCTCGATTGCGACGGATCTCAGTCTTTGTGATGAAGAAATGCTAAAGCTCTTTTCTCTGCTAGCGTTCGTCAATCTATTCGACGAAAAAGTCGCAGACGGATTCATTCACGCGGCGTTGAGGCTGCTGGAGACATCCTGTGAAACAGACTATCGCATGCGTGCAGAAACGGCACTGTTTTATAACCGGCTGGCACTTTATTATTATCAACACTCCGCCGGACGGATCGTATATCTCTGCAAAGAGAATGCCGCGAGAGAATTGAAAAAAGAAAAGGCCGAAACGTACGTGCGCAAGTCGATAGAGCTTCTTTCCGCTTTACATAATGAGAACCCCTATCAATGGCGGGAATACTACGCGGATGCGCTGATGCGCTTTTGCATGATGTTCTTCATTGAGCCGCTCTGCAACGACGAGACAATTGTCGGATACGCAGAACAAGCAATCGCTTTCTATCGGCAGCTGAATGCGGAGCGGAACGATTTCTACGCTGACCGCATAGCGGGCTTATGTAGGGATTTCGGCAATTATCTGGCGTATGATCTTGATGTCGTGTGGGAGGACTTATTTCATTTTCAGTTAGATCTCGACGTAGATTACGTGCCGACGGATGCGCCCGAATGCAAGATTCCTCTCAGCGTAAAGCTGTTTGACGGTTTTGACAACAAATACGATGTCAGACGCGTGAAAAAAGCGCTGGCGTTGATGCGGTACGGCGTTCAATGGTATCTGAAGGCGATTGATAACGGGCAAAGTTTTCTGATAGTTGATCTGGCACAGGCGTATTCTCAACTGGCAAAGCTACAGTATTGCCTGTCGGAATGGATCAGCTCAAACGAGAAATCCGAGATGGAGGATATCGAAATCGGGCTGTTAAAAGATGCGTTCCACTGTTATCGTGATATGCTATGCTGTTTATGCCGCGGTTATAATCTTCTCAGGCAAAAGAACCTGAACGAGCACGAACGATCCCGCACGGATTTCGTAGCCTCAAAGGATTCCGAGGAGGCACTTCTGGAAATGGAAGACTGGGCTTATAATAGCGATTATTTTTCTTCGGGAGAGTGTTATAATTTTGCCGTGCATCTTCGCGCGTGTGGATTGAAAAGCGAAGCGGCTCAACTACACGAGGAACTCTACAATTTTTTCAAAAACGGTCCCAAGAGTGCAGATCCAGTATTGGTGCTGATGAATCTTTATGAATATGCCCGTGATAAAACGGACATTGACGAGATAATATCCATTTTGTTGGAATATGACGACAATGAAACAGAGAATAATAAACAAAAAACATATGTCTCCTTATACTTTGTTGATATCTTCTTCAACTATTATTGCATGCTCGCAAAATGCTTGCTGGAGAAAGAGAGGTTTTCCGAGGCGGGCGCTTTTTGTCATAAAGCAAAACAGGAATATGTAGGTAAGATGCGTAAAAATCCTGAGGAGTACGTCCACCTTGTATATCTTTGGGCTAGATGCAAAAAAGGTGCAGGGGATCTGACCGGAGCAGAAACGCTGATTTTGGAAGGCTTAGATATCTTAATGTCTATGGAACCCACGCCACCAAAGCTATGGAACAGACTGTGCAGAGAGTACGCGTCTTTATTGACCTATATGGGAAAGCCGACGGAAGCAGAAGACTGGTTAAATGAAACATTGCCGGAGTGACGGTGGTTCCAATGCTGTACACATGGAAACTGATAAAAAAACAAATTCCGGTTTGTCGACCTACAAGTAAATCGCATTTATCACACCACCAGGGAGAAATCCCCGGTGGTATTTTTATACCCGGAGGGAGGTGGTTTTCATGATACCGGTGCTTTATCCGGCCAACGCTGCGGACTTTTCCTCATTCGGCCTCGGTGTTCTGACGGACACCATCTCCTGCGAAGTCACCGAGGAACGAAACGGCGTGTTCGAGTGTCTGCTCAAATACCCAGTCAGCGGTCAGCACTACGGGCTTATCACGAAAGAGTGCATCATCAAGGCAAAACCCAATGATACCGCCGCCGACCAGGCGTTCCGTATTTACCGCATCACGAAGCCATTGAACGGCATCGTCACCATCTACGGTCAGCATATCTCTTACGATCTCGCCAATGTACCGGTGCTGCCTTTTTCCACCGAAAGCCGCTCTCCGCAGCTTATCCTTTCGCAGCTCCTTGCCGGAGATACACGCTTCACAGGTTGGACGGACTATTCGGACGCAAAGGCATTTTCCGTCACGCAGCCGAAAAGTGTCCGAGCCTGTCTCGGCGGCACGGAAGGCTCCATGCTGTCCAAATGGCACGGCGAGTTTGAGTGGGACAACTTCACGGTAAAATTCCATTCGCACCGTGGGCAGAAGACCGGTGTGGTCATTGAGTACGGCAAGAACCTCACAGCCTTGGAGCAGGACGAGGACAACAGCGGCGTGTACACAGCGTTACTACCGTATGCCGTATACACCCCGGAAGGCTCGGACGCCGATACGGTGGTCACGTTGCCGGAGGTAACGCTCCCCATTGTGACCTCGGAGATCGTCCGGGCGAAAACACTCATCATGGATTTCTCCGACCAGTTCGGCAGCGACACCGCTATCACGGAGGACGTGCTCCGAGCGAAAGCCAACAGCTACATCAAGGCAAACCCGCTGGGAGCGACCATTCCAACCGTGAAGGTGTCCTTTGAACCGCTCTGGAAACAACCGGAGTATTCGGCACTCTTGGAGCGGGTCAACCTCTGCGATACCGTCACCATCCGGCACTCGCTATTGGGTGTAAGCGTGTCAGCTATGGTCATTGAAACCGTATACGACACCCTCGCCGAGCGGTACAAGAGCATTTCCCTCGGGCAGAGCAAGTCCAGCATGATCACCACCATCTCGGAGGTGCAGTCAACGGTCGATAAGGTGGAATCCACGATGGGACGCTTTCCGAAGCTGCTCCAGACCGCCATCGGAAAGGCCACCGGGCTTATCACCGGTCAGAGCGGCGGCTATGTGGTCATCCACACCAGTGAAGAGAACGGACAGCCCTATGAACTTCTCATTCTGGATGAACCCTCCATTGACGAAGCCGTGAATGTCTGGCGGTGGAATGTGGGCGGCTTGGGCTTTTCCCATAATGGCTACAACGGCTCCTACGAAACTGCCATCACGGCAGACGGTCAGATCGTTGCAGACTTCATCACCTCCGGCTCCTTGGTGGCGAACATTATCAAGGCGGGCGTTATCCAGTCGCAGGACGGTTCGTCCTGGTGGGATTTGGAGAGCGGTGAAGTCGTGCTTCATGCCTATGTTTCAACGGATGAATTTGCGGAGAAAACAGCATATCTTCAGCAGAATGCCGACGGGCTGAACAGCTATGTGGCAACCCTCACCGAAACAATGGAGTCGGTGTACGACAGCCAGGAAAAACTTGAAGAACGGCTAAAGAGTTCCGAAAGTAAGGTGTCTCAGCTTCAGCACACGGTTGACGGCTTATCCGTCACCATGCAGGAGCAGTACATCGGCGGTATCAACTATGTGCAGAACTCCTCGGGACTCAACGGCATCACGGATGATTGGAGCTATTCGGGCACGGTGAAAACCGACACTTCAACGGATACGCAGAACAATACCGTTTCCGACTCCTGTTTTGTACTGGGAGCTTATTCTTCACTGTCTCAGTACATCCGCAGTGTTGTTCCCGGAACATACACAATTACGATTCGAGCAAAGAAAACTTCGACCATGTCCGCATATTTTTATGTTACCTACAACGGAAACAAAACGAAGTATCTGTTCAGCAAATCCACGGCATTTGACTGGACGGATTTCACAGTCACCCTGACCGATGTTACCGACCCTACGCTTCGTATCTACTGCTACTGCCGTGACGCATCCGTTTATCTCGCAGACATTATGATAACCGAGGGTGCGATCCCAAGAAAATGGACGCCCGCACCAAATGAGATATATACGCAGGAGGTAAAAATCGACAAGCGCGGCATCGAGGTATCAAACAAAGCATCATCCCAGAGAACGGTCATCACGAACACAGAGTTCGCCGGTTACTACAACGATGAGGTCATTTTTACCCTTAACAAAGATGAAACACAGACCAGGAAAACCACGGTGGACGGCGAGCTGACCGTAGGCAAAACGAAGTTTGTCCCGATGCCGACGGCATCCGACGGGCTGAATATCGTTATTCTGGATTAAGGAGGCAAGGCTGTGGCATTAAGCGGCTCTTTTCATAAATATCCCACAAGCAAATTCGGACTGTACTGCGACTGGACGGGAAGTCAAAGCGTCACGGGGAACTACACCGATGTAACGCTCAATGTTTATCTGCAGTTTTATACACTGCAGGTCGGCTCTCGTGCCGACTCAACCATTTCAATCAACGGTGAGAGCGAAACCTATACCGCACCGGCTATCAACGATACAAGCTCGACAAGCTGGCACATGGTACACCTCAAAAGCAAAACAGTCCGGGTTTATCATAACAGCAACGGCACAAAAACAGGTGTGGCTTTGTCAGCGTCATGGCGGTTTTCCGGTACCTATTCCGGTGTATCCATCGGAACGATAACCGCATCCGCAACAGTTGACCTTAACACAATCGACCGCAACGCCCCGACCGTGAGCTTCAGCACATCGAATATCACGGCAAACGGGTTCAAAATTTCGGCATCGTCCTCGGCTGCAGCAGACCTTTGGCAGTACAGCTTAAACGGCGGTGCGACCTGGACGACCTTTTTCTCAAATGCGTCAACCAGTGCAAGTGCTGAGCTGTCCTCGCTTTCGCCGAACACAAGCTACACGGTGAAGGTCAGGGCAAGGCGGCAATACAACCATGTCTACGGCACATCCGGCAGTGCCACCGTAAAAACGCTTGGAGGTGCCGTATTAAACAGCGTCAGCACGGTGACGGCGGACAATGCCACGGTTACGGTTTCTCTGAATGCGACCGTGTATGAAGCATCATATTCCAACTCGCTGGCAATCAAAAACGGCGGCACGACCATATTGACCGTTACGGGACTTTCCTGGTCGAAAGGTACGGCAAACAGAACGGTAACACTGACATCGGCGCAGAGAACGGCACTTTTAAATGCAATGGCGACCGTTAAATCATTTACGGGAACCTTTGCACTTTCTTCTTTCAGCGGTTCTGCCCAGATAGGAAGTATATCGAGCAGAACCGCCACCGTACAGACAACGGCCGCAAACTCCGCACCGACACTCGGCGGTTTTATTTACGAGAACAGCAACACGGCTACGAAAAATATCACGGAAGATAACCGGTTGTTCATTCAAAACCATTCTGTGCTGAAAGTAACACCCGGAACGGCGACTGCGAAAAACGGTGCGACTATAACGAACTACACGGCATCCTGCAACGGTTTATCCGTTTCCAATTCGACCGGGGCTGCCTTATCCGTTGGTAAGATCACCAAGTCCGGCAATGTTATGGTCACGCTCACAATCACTGATTCCCGTGGTTATACCTCCGGTGTCTCCAAGGCCGTCATTGTCATTCCGTACTCCAAACCGAAGGTGTCCTCGATAACTCTTCGGCGAACCAATGATATCGAGGCGGAAATGCAGCTCATATTCAGCGGTTCGATTTCTGCCGTATTGGTGAACGGAGTACAGAAAAACAGCGTAGTCTATGTGCGTTACCGGTACGAGAAAACGAATGAATCGAGCTACGGTGCTTTTACAAGCATCCTTGGTGGCACAACCCGAAGCGGAACTTCATTCAGCTATTCAAACCTTGAACTGTGCAATCTGGATGCAAACAGTTCATACGACTTTCATTTACAGGTTCAAGACAAGCTCTATTCCGCAAGCAGCCTGGATCTGTATTTCACCGTTCCGCAGGGCACACCGCTCATTGCGCTGCGAAAAAAGAAGGTCGGCATCAACACTCCGAACCCGCAGGCAACACTCGATGTTGCGGGAAGTGTGCGTGTCAATAATTCTGCGCTTGCCGATTTTGTCGTTCAGCACGGAACAAACGGTATATGGACTTTCCGAAAGTGGAAAAGCGGCATTGCGGAATGCTGGTGCAGAAAAACCGTATCGGCAACACTCAACAACAACTGGGGACCTCTTTACACTTCCGGCTCACTGACTGCATTGAATATTGCTTTTCCTTTTACCTTTTCTGCCGTTCCGACAATTACGGCAAACCTTTCCTGCAACGGTGTTGGTGCGTTTCTTATGGTTCCGGGCAGTTCTCCGGGGCCTTCGACAAAATCAACAGGCGTATATGAAATAGGAAGAGCAACCTCTCTGAGCAGTGCTAACATTTTTGAGGTCAACTTCTATGTTATAGGGAAAGTGTGATACTTTATCGGCATCACTTTTTTATACACAAATTCAACTTTTAAAGGAGGACAAACAACATGAAAGAATTTTGGACGACCATTCAAGTGGTTATTGCCGGTATCGGCGGCTGGCTCGGATGGTTCCTGGGAGGATGTGACGGCTTGCTTTATGCGCTTTTAGCTTTCGTAGTCATCGACTACATCACCGGCATCATGTGTGCCGTTGTGGACAAGAAGCTGTCAAGCTCCGTGGGTTTTAAAGGTATCTTCAAAAAGGTGCTGATTTTTGCCGTTGTCGGCATCGGCCACATTCTCGACATGCAGATTATCGGCACGGGCTCGGTGCTTCGTGCCGCCGTTATCTTTTTCTACCTGTCCAACGAGGGCGTGTCCCTCATAGAAAACGCGGGACATCTCGGACTGCCCATTCCGGAAAAACTCAAAAATGTTTTAGAACAGCTGCACAACCGCAGCGAAAAGGAGGATCACTCAAATGACGAACATTGAACTTGCGAACAAACTCAAGGACATCGCGCAGAATTACAAAACGCTTTATGTCATGGGCTGTTTCGGCGCTCCGATGACGGCGGCAAACAAACGGCGTTATACGCAGAACCATTCGTACAATAAACAGGCAAGCCGCACGGCAATGATCAACGCCGCGTCCACCGAAACGTTCGGCTTTGACTGTGTCTGCCTTATCAAAGGTGTTCTGTGGGGCTGGAACGGCAACAGGACGGCAACCTACGGCGGCGCAAAATATGCCTGTAACGGCGTACCGGACATCGGCGCGGACAGCATGATCAACGTCTGCAAAAACAACAGCACGGATTTCAGCAAAATCGAGGTCGGCGAGGCTGTATGGATGAGCGGACATATCGGCGTATACATCGGCGACGGGCTTGCCGTGGAGTGTACGCCGAAGTGGGCAAACAAGGTGCAGATCACAGCCTGCAACTGTTCCAAATCCGGCTACAACCGCCGCAACTGGACAAAGCACGGGAAACTGCCTTACATCACTTACGTTCAGCAGACGACTCCCGTGACTCCGGCAAAGCCCGAGACGCCTTCTCCGGATGCAACCTTCAAGAAGGGCGATCTCGTCAAAATCACAGGCACGAAGTATTACAGCGGGAAGACCATCCCTCTTTGGGTGCGCCTCAAGAAATGGTATGTGCTTGAGGGCGGCAGCAAAAGAGTCGTGATCGACAAAAGCGAGGATGGCAAAAACTCCATCTGCAGCGCAGTAAGCGCAGACTGCCTTCAGCTTGTAAAAAGCACATCCGGCAAGAGCGTTGACGAGCTTGCAAGAGAGGTCATCAACGGCAAGTGGGGCAACGGCTCGGCACGAAAGAAGAAGCTGACCGCCGCCGGATATGATTACGACGCTGTGCAGAAAAGAGTAAACGAACTGATGAAATAACCTGATTTTAAGGCTCATTGAGGATTTATTCCTTGATGGGCCTTTATTTTTTTGCCTTTTTTCGTTCAAAACGCTCCTTTGTGACCGGTGGGAAACGGGAGGGTTTTGTTATGACCAATGAACAGACAATTATGATTTCCCGGCTCATGAGAGAAGGAAAAGGATACAGAAGAATCGCCGCCGAACTCGATCTGCCCGTTAATTCGGTGAAAAGCTGGTGCAGAAGACATCCGTCCGAAGAAGCGAAAACGGATCTGTGTCCGATGTGCGGAAAGGAGATTATCTCTCTGCCGCACAAAAGACCGCGCAAATTCTGCTCGGATTCCTGCCGAAGCAAATGGTGGTCTGCGCACCCGGAGAAGAGAAATGTCATCAAAGGGTACACGCATATCTGCCGATGCTGCGGGCGTGAATTTACCAACAACCGTAAGAACGCGGACTACTGTAGCCGGGAGTGTTTCGCCAAGGCGAGACGGAAGGCGGTGTAATATGGACGGCGTTCTTTACGGCAAAATAAAAGAATACAATACCGCTCTTGCTCTCATAAAAGAAATGCGCTCCACCGGGATTATCACCGATGAAGATTTCGGCATAATATGCACAGTTCTGGCTGAGAAATACGGTCTAAGTTCGTGCAGTATATTTGCCGGAATTGACTTGATAACCGCCCGGACTGACGGTAATATCTGACTGATAAGGAGGTATTATCTATGGATAGAATCATAGAAAAAGTGCGGTTCAATATGCCGGCGCAGCCGAAGGCAAAACGGGTAGCCGCCTATGCGCGTGTATCGTCCGGCAAAGACGCCATGCTGCATTCGCTGTCGGAGCAGATCAGCTATTACAGCAAAATGATACAGGGGCATCCCGGCTGGCTCTACGCCGGGGTATATTCGGACGAGGCACTGACGGGAACGAAGGATAACCGCAGCGGTTTCCAATTGCTTCTCGCAGACTGCCGTGCGGGAAAAATCGACATGGTTCTCGTCAAGTCGATTTCACGGCTTGCGAGGAACACGGTGACGCTGCTTGAAACAGTCAGAGAATTGAAATCCCTCGGCGTGGACGTCTATTTTGAAGAGCAGAACATCCATACGCTCAGCAACGAAGGCGAACTGATGCTGACGATTCTCGCAAGCTATGCGCAGGAGGAAAGCCTGTCGGTCAGCGAAAATCAGAAGTGGCGTATACAGAAAAACTTCAAAGAAGGAAAGCCCTGGAACGGCACCATGCTCGGTTACAGGAATGTAAACGGAACGCTTACGATTATGCCCGAAGAAGCGGAGATTGTAAAACGGATTTTTGATATGTACCTTTCGGGTATGGGCATCCAGTCGATTGCCAACACGCTCAACCGGGAGGGCATTCCGACAAGGCTCGGCGCAAAGTTCAAGAGGTCCGCAATCTCCAAAATGCTTCGTAATGAGGCGTATGCCGGAAATCTGCTGCTTCAGAAAACCTTCAAAGACAATCACATCACAAAACGCACCATAATCAACAGGGGCGAACTGCTGATGTACTATGTGGAGAAAGCGCATGAGGCGATCATACCGTCCGAAACATTCCAAAAGGTGCAGGAGATGATTACACAACGGGCAGAAAAATATGCGCCACCATCTCTTGAAAAGCCCGCTGTTTATCCCTTCACTTCGCTGATTACCTGCGCCAAATGCGGAAAGCATTTCAGGAGAAAAACCGTGAGAGGTAAGCCGATATGGATTTGTCCTGTATTCAACAACGAGGGGAAAGATGCCTGCGCTGCAAAACAGATTCCAGAAGAAATTCTTGAAGAAATCACTGCCGATATGGATATGGAAAATATTGCCGGAATCACAGCGGATGACGGAAACCGGCTCCTGTTTCATTTTACCGACGGAACCGTTACGGAAAGGACATGGCGCGACCGCTCACGCTCGGAATCGTGGACGGATGAAATGCGGCAGAAAGCGAGAGAGCGGACAAAAGCGAGGAATCAGAAAAAATGACGGAAAGGATTGTGACCGTAATACCGGCAACAAAAGCACCGATTCACAGGATTGCCGGTTCGTCTGCAAAAAAACGCCGGGTTGCCGGATATGCAAGGGTATCCACGGAAAAAGACGAGCAGTACACTTCATACGAAGCGCAGGTGGATTACTACACACAGTTCATCCAGAGCCATGCCAGATGGGAGTTTGTTAAGGTCTACACAGACGAGGGAATCAGCGGCCTTGGAACAAGAAAACGTGACGGCTTCAACGAAATGATAGATGACGCCATGTCCGGCTCCATCGACCTTATCATAACGAAGTCGGTCAGCCGTTTCGCCCGGAACACCGTCGACAGTCTGGTGACGATACGGAAGCTGAAAGAAAAAGGCGTCGAGGTCTATTTTGAAAAGGAAAACATCTACAGTCTGGACGGCAAAGGCGAACTGTTGCTTACCATTATGTCAAGCCTTGCGCAGGAAGAGTCCCGTTCCATTTCGGAAAACGTCACATGGGGACAGCGCAAACGGTTCTCGGACGGGAAGGTCAGTCTGCCGTACAAACAGTTCCTTGGCTATGAGTGCGGCGAGAACAAAAACGATCCGCCCGTTGTCAATCCCGAACAGGCAGTCATTGTTAGGCGGATATACAGAACTTTTATGGAGGGAAAGACCGCCGGAGCCATTGCGAAAGAATTGACGGAAGAAGGCATACCCACACCTGCCGGAAAGAACAAGTGGTGGGCTTCCACGATAAATAGCATCCTGCAAAACGAAAAATACCGCGGCTCGGCGCTCCTTCAGAAGTGCTTTACCACGGATTTTCTGACAAAAAAGCAGAAGGTCAACGAGGGCGAGGTTCCTCAGTATTATATCGAACACAGCCATGAAGCTATTATCGACCCGCTTGAATGGGACGCCGTGCAGGATGAAATCAGGCGCAGAAAGGAAATCGGCAGAACCTACAGCGGCACAAGCGTATTCAGTGCGAAGCTGGTCTGCGGAGATTGCGGCGGCCGGTACGGGCATAAGACCTGGCATTCGACCGATAAATACCGCTCCGCAATCTGGCGCTGCAATCAAAAGTACTCTGGCGGGAAGTGCAGATGCGGTACTCCGGTCGTTACCGAAGAAGAGATTAAAGACAGATTCATTTCTGCATTCAACCGCATCATTTCTTCCCAAAAGCCCTACATCAAAGCCTGCAAAACAGCAAAACAGGCACTCACGGATACAACCTCTATTGACGCCGAGATGGCGGATTTGCTTCGGGAGATAGAAGTCGTTTCAGAGCTTACGAGAAAATGCATCGAAAAGAACTCAGCCGTTGCTCAAGACCAGAAAGAATTCAATTCACGGTACAACAGCTATGTCGAAAAGTATGAAACACTGAAAGAACGGTATGACAGCCTCACAGTCGAACGTGAAAGAAAAACCGAAAAGGCAAAAGCCATCGACAGATTCATTCACACCGTCGAGTCAAGAGACGGTCTGCTCACGGAGTTTGATCCGCATTTGTGGCTGACGACCGTTGAAAAGGTGACGATCACATCTGACGGGAAAATGCTGTTCCGTTTCTTTGACGGAACAGAGGTATCCGGTTGAGAACACAGCAAAACGACGGGATTTCGGGTTGTCTGGTACCTGACTTTTTGTTTGCCTCATAAAAATGAAAAAGAAGATAAAAGAACCTGTCTTTCTGTTTTTATGTTAGTTATATAGATTGCATTTTAAAAAAATTATGATAGAATAATGTTGCTTTAAAAAGTATTATCGTATTTTAAGAGAAAAGAGGACAAAAAATGAAATTGAAATCTGTTTTACGCTCCAATCACGATCTTAAGAAAAACGGTTATATTATTCTACGAAAATTACACAAAATGGAGACGCTCAAGGGTGCAAATAAGGCGTATTCCATCCAATTTGATGATACATTTTTCTTTGTTCTTAGCGTCCGTGCACTTGTAGATGTTATCGCAAAAGAATATCCACAAGAAGTGGCTTTTCTGGAACGCTGTGATAGGTTTTTATCATATCTTAATGAAGTAGCTGCAAATAGACAGAAAATAAATGGTACTATCCTTGCTTCTTTCCTTCACGCATACACAAATTTCTTCAACTATATTGTTTCCACTCGCCATCCATTTTGCTTTTCCGACGAAATCGTTGAACTTTGGAACACGAAATGTTTGATGGCGTATGTAGCTACTTGGGGTATAAACAACAAATAATAAAGTTATATAGGTGGTCATAATATGCAGCTTACAATGACTGAAGCATTACCAATCATGGAAAAACTTCTGTCGGAAAGAAAACTATCAATCTTTGCTGGTTCAGGCATCTCTGTTGATTCAAATCTCCCTGCATGGGACGGTTTTATTGATAGGTACATTGAAATATGTGAAGAGTTAAATGCAAGCCTTGATCCAAGTCTTCTACCGCGCTCAAAGATAAAGTCAAAGAGTGTAAGGAGCATGGAATTAACACAGATTTTTGTGATGATGAGTTAAATGCTCTGTTCTATGCAGCAATTCCAAATGAATACCATAGATACATTGTCTCAACCAATTATAAGCATATCATTACTACAAATTACGATTCGTTATTAGAAAAGGCTGCAAAAGGACTTGGGTACAAGTCGCTCCTAACTCGATCCTATAGTTATACAGAACAGCAAAATTTATCAATTGCAGTCTATTCTGGCAAAACGGCTATTATTCATGCACATGGAAAAATAAGCGATATCAAGTTAGATCAGTTTGTGCTTACAAAAGATGATTATCTTGCAATCATGAAACATAACCCCGGGTTCCGACTGATAATAAACTCGATCTTTCTAACAAACTCAGTACTTTTCGCTGGATACGGAGGAAGCGATCCCCATTTTGAAGATATTATTAGTGATTTAAATATGACTCTTAATTGGGACAATAGTAGTTCAGATTTGCCACGTTGTTATATAATGCTAAAAAAAGATAAGGTGACACCTATTCGAGAGTTTCTAAACGGTAAAAACCGAGTAGACATAATAACATTTGATAACTATGATCAAATGAAGGATTTCTTAAAAAAGCTGTCAGACAAATATCCAAGGGTCTAATATGAATCAATTAAGGAGACTACTAAGTCCCGAATTTAACAATTGTAATCGTGTGTAATGCACCCCACCTTGCAAAAATGCACCCCACGGCAAAAATGGGGTGCATTTTACTGCAAAAGAATAAGAACGCCTATCGTATCCGAATAAGCGTTCTTAAGTGGTCGGAGTGACGGGATTCGAACCCATGGCCTCTTGGTCCCGAACCAAGCGCGATACCAAACTTCGCCACACCCCGAAGCGCTTTAAGAATTATATACTATTGTCGCGGAAATTGCAAGAGCTTTTTTCAATAAAGTCGACCGTTGCGCAAAATTATTCCGTGCGCGGAGCAGGGGAGCCGAATCTGTCGGCTCCCCTTAGAAGTATCAGCCTCTGTGTTTTTCCTCGAGGGCTTTTTTGGTCTCGTCCCATTTCTTTCCTGCGAGGGGATAGAATCGCAGGCTTATTGCGCATATTATGAGCAGCGCGGCGGGCGCCGCCATCCATGCGACGAGCACGCCCTGCTTTGCCCACTCGCTCTGCATTCCGGAGGCGAGAGACGTGTCGTAGCCGAACGCCTTTGCTATGAGCAGGAATGCGGAGTTTGCAAAGCTGATTGCGGGCTTTGTTATCAGGCTGTTGACTCCTGCGTACATACCCTCGCGGCGCAGTCCGCCGACGCTCTCGTCGTAGTCGATAACATCGCCGTTCATCAGCGGAACGAGGTACATTCCGCCCGCAAAGCCCATGCCGGCAGTGAAGAACCCGAGAACGGCAATAACGCTTATCTTGCCGAATATCGCCATTGCCGCAGAGCCGCAGGCGAATATCAAGCACATGATGAATACGCATTTTTTGATGCCCCATGTCCTGACCTTAGTCGCCCACAAAATAACTCCGAGCACCGCGCCGAGCCCCAGCGCGCCGTAGGCTATCGGCATAGGCAGGTCAAATTCGTCAAAATAGTATATAACGCCCTGCATAAGTATCGTCTGAATGAACACAACCGTGAAAGAGAGCACCTCAAAAACGACAAAAGAGCGGTTCCTGAAGCAGTCTATAACTGCCTTGAAAATGTTTTCGTTCCTGTCGCTCTCTGTTGTGACTTTTTCTTTGTAGAAGAAGGTCGACGCAAATATTATAACGAACGCGAGTACGCCTATTCCCGTCATTATCAGCTGGAATTTTGTCGGGTCGCTGCCGACTTCCGGCTTTATCAGCGGGAAAACGACGAGCGGAACGGCCATGGCGATAAGCGTGAAGAATATCTTCCAAAGGAAGATGCCGCTGCGCGCCTTATTCGATACCGCCATGGTGTAGGGCATGACATAGAGCGAGGTTGCAATCGCCGTATAAAGCGTGTCAAACAGGAACAGTGTAGAAAGCATCTGAATGAACAGTGCCGTCTGCGAAGTCCCGAGCGGCCATCTTATCCAGGTCAGCACGAATATCAGCGAATAGAAGAACGCGCCGTATCTGATATACGGTATTCTGCGCCCGAGCTTTGACTTTGTGTGGTCGGAGATATAGCCGAACAGCGGGTCGTTCAGTGCGTTCCATATGGCGAAAATCATCCATACCGTGCTCGCACGTCCCTCGGAAAGGCCGAGAAATTTCGTGAAGAAATATGTCATTCCTCCGCCGGTCAGCAGGCTGTTTATCGTTGTGCAAAGGCAGTCCGCCGAGCAAAGCCAAAACTTACTTGATGCGGACACTCTTTCCTCGGTGTCTGCGATGTTCTTTTTCATATTTTTACCCTCATTTCCTGAATACCTTGTCGGTGCGGTAGATTATTCCGTCGGGTCTGCTCGGATACTGTGTTATCCTCGGCAGCTTTGTGTTTCCCCGACTTTTTGCCATTATTTCCTCGCCCCAGGCTATGACCTGAGCGATGTAGCCGCGCTCGAGCTGCGGGACTCTGTGACCCCAGAAGATTCTGTAATCTTCGCTCATACCGTACAACCACCGGGCGCTCGGAAGCCATTCTTCAATGCTCGTAACTCCGGGCAGCTGCATCCAAAGCGCGTCGCAGACATTGTCTCCGCTGAATATTATTTTGTCCTGCTCGTCGATGAATGCGACACTGCCGTGCGAGTGACCGGGGGTGTGCTTTACCCGCACGGATTTCCCTCCGAGGTCAAAAATATGTCCGTCGTCCATGGGAATGATTTTTGTTTTATACTTGCCGGGCTTTACGTCGCTCGTCTTGAATCCGTGCGATTTTACGGGCGCGTTTGACGCGAGAAATGCCTTGCGAAACAGCAGCGACATCTGCGCTTTGTTGAGCCGTTCGCAGTCCGCGCGGTGAATGTATATCTCTTCAAACTGACCCGCGCCGCCGATGTGGTCGCCGTGTCCGTGCGTCGCGGCGAGGGTTATCGGCAGGTCGGTGAGCTTTTCGGCTGCGCCCCTTATGTCGCAAAAGCCCGTGCCGCAGTCTATCAGCAAAGCCTTTTCGCTGCCGACGACAAGATAACAGTTCGTGCCGTCAAATTCGTTTAGCAGATATACATTTTCAGCGAGCTCGGTTACGGGAAGATCACTTCTCATTTTCCGCCCTCCGCTTTCTTTTCGCTTATGCGCCTGTCGTGGTATTTCTTTGCCGGGATGAGCGGGATTACCGTCAGCAGAACGAGAGCCGCGCCGACGAGCAGAAGGGTGTAGGTCGGCAGATATGCCGTCAGACCGTTTTCGTCAACAAATTCTCCGCTCTTTTTGATTATCGGGTTTGCGATAAGCGGCGCCACTACCATCGGGATGAGTACGAAGAAGAGAATACGTATTCCCTCAAACTGACCTCTTGCGTCCTCGGGATAGAGCTGCTTGCCCCAGACCGTGCTGCTCTGCAAAAACAGCACATATCCCATGCCGAGCAACAGCACGCCGAGCAGAAGCATCGGATTCCAAATTGAATTTGTGTTGGCGTTTTCCGGCCTTACGAACAACCCCAGCAGTCCGACTCCGAGGCTGTTGAGAACGGTTGAAATGAAGCAGAGCAGAGGGGCTTTATTGTTGTTGAGAAGCTTTGTGCAGGGGATAGTGAACAGCATCGCAAGCACAAGGGCGACGCCCTCGATGTATCCCATCATATCGGCGGAGAAGCCGAGATAATATATCATGTAGTTGCCGATATGGGCGAAGTACATATTGAACGCTATAAAATAGACGGAGAGCGAGAGGTTGACCCACGCGAGCTCCTTGTGCTTTATGTAGTTCTTGAAGTTGAGTATGCTGAAAAACTGCTGAGCAAATGTGCCTCGCTTGCCGGGCTTTAGCTCCGGGCTGTCCTTCATCGCAAACAGACAGTATATGCCGAAAAGAATAACGGCGACGCCCATGACGAGAAACAGGCGCATATAGTTGTCATTGCTGCCGACTAACATTCCGCCGGCTACGGTTCCGACTATCGTGCCTATGACCGGCTGAGTGGCAAGAGCCGCGCCTATCTGCCCCTTGTTGCTGTCTTTCATGTGGTCGTTGACCCATGCGTTGAAGCCGATATCATTTCCCATCGAGCCGAAGAAGCTCATTATCGCGTCCGCTGCGACGACCGCAACGCCGATTGCCATGAGCACGGACGGTGTGTCGCTGCTGCCGCGCACAAGATACTGCGTCAGCCCGAAAACAATGGTGAATATGCCCCAGAGGATATAGCCGACAGACGCCATTATCTTGCGCTTGCCTATTCTGTCGGAGATACAGCCGAAGAGGAAGGTGGATATGGTCGTTGCCGTTGCGGAAACGCCAACCATCCAGGAGATTATTGTCGGATCTTTTGCGATTTTTGCGTAGACAAAGGTGTTGAACCACTGGTTTTCCATGTTCCAGCAGATTTGTCCGGCGATTCCGAGCCCCCATACGAGGATCCAGAATTTTGCGTTTGAAAGTTCGTTTTTGCTTTTCATTATTTTTCACCGCCTCGGAAAATTTCCTATCGTTTTTTATATTAAACTTGTGCCGCAAAAAAGTCAATAAAACTCTATGCAGATTTGCTGAAAAGTTTATAAAAATTTTCATCGTTTTGTGCAAATATAAATAAAAAACACGGCCTGAAAATCAGACCGTGCAATTTATTGAATTTATTTGCTTTCTGCCTTGAAGCGGCGCCCTTTGGCGTTGAGCGATTTCATAGCGGCGATAAAGCCCTCGCGGGTCACGCCTGCGGGTCTGTGTGCCCATTCGGTGGTTTGAACGAATTTATCCGCCATCTTTTCGAATTCGCTCTCATCAATCTCGATATCGTCGAAGCAGACGGGGAGACCGATCGAATTGTTGAATTTCATTATGCGCCCGACCTCGTCGGCATTTTGTTCAAACTCGAGTAAGCAGAGCACGCCGAGCGAAACAACCTCGCCGTGCAGATGACGGTGCCCGTGCTCGGTTACGGTTGAGCCGTAGTAGACGCAGTGGGCGAGGGTGGAGTTGTAATAATAGTCGTCAACCGTGCTCATCATGTTCGAGACAATGCCCGTAGATATAATAATGTCGAGCGTCACCTGATCAAGTGCGAACGACGCTTTCTTTTCTCTTATGGATTCCAGAGCTTTTGCGCCGTATTCCGTTAACGGGTCGGTGCATATCCTGCTTATCTGCTTGCCCATTAGCGGCGTGTGCGAAAGGGTGTCGTCCTTTGAGGAGAACACGGCCTCGTATTCCTTGCTCAGCGCGTCGCCGATGCCCGCCCAAAGCAGGGATTCGGGCGAGTCCGCTATGACTGCGGAGTTTATAAAGCAGTGGTTTGTAAGCTTAGGATAATAATATTCCCTGAACGAGCCGTCGGGGTTGTATATGACCGAGATGGCAGTCACTGATGCGCAGTTTGAAGCGACGGTCGGGAATGTGAACAGCGGCTTGTCAAGCTTGTCTGCAACATATTTGCACGTGTCGCATGCGCGCCCGCCGCCGACTGCGAATATCATGTCGGCGTCTCTGACAGTCGGATTCGCTATCAGCGCGTCGCCGTTTTCGTATGTCGAATCGCCGCCGTATTCGAAGAAGCCGAGCAACTTTACCTCGCTTCCCGCAACGCCGTCGAGAAGAGCCTTTTCTGCCTTTGACATTGCGGTCTTTCCGCCGATAACTGCGGCGGTTTTGCCGAAGAACCGCGTGACATACGGAATCTCCCTGTAGCAGTCGGGGCCGATAGAATAGCTCGGCAGATACAGATTATAGTTTGTGTTGTATTCAGACATTTTTATCACTATCCTTTTTCAGTGTTCCGTGTTGTATTTTTCGAGCTCGGTTATGGCGTCGACTATCATATCCTCGGTAACCTCGTACGGATATTTTCGAACATCGATGCCCTTTAGCGCCTTTTCGGCAACGGTTTTAACGTCGGCGGATGTCGCGTGGATGTCGCCGAGCTTCGTGGGCAGACCCATGGAGCGGTTAAAGTCGAACACCTTTTTGCGTTCGTCGTACTGTTTGTCGACCGTCAGCAGAACAAGTATGCCGTAGGAGACTACCTCGCCGTGCAGATGGTGATTTTCCTCCGTGCTCTTCAAAACGGTGAAGCCGTTGTAGACGGCGTGGGCAAGACCGGTTGTGTAATCGACCTGAACGAGGTTCGAGACAAGTCCCGTTGAGACGATTATCCCGAGTATTACCTCGGTCAGCTCGTCCGTCACCTTGTGCTTGCGGCAGTCGGCAAGAGCCTTTTCGCCCCAGCGGAGCATCGGCACCGCGCACATTGAGCTCAGGGCAATGCCCATGGCGTCCGAGTGCGAAGGAATGTCTCCGCGCGAAGATACCGTGCACTCGTAGTGCTTTGCCATAGTATCTCCGATACCCGCCCAGAGATATTTATCCGGCGCATCGGCGATTATCCCCGTGTCAATGAAGATGTGCTTCGGCGGTATCTTTGAAAAAGAATACTCGCGCAGGCTTCCGTCCGGATGATAGAGAATGCCGAGGCTTGTGCAGGATGCGCAGGTCGAGGCGATGGTCGGGAAGGTGAAGAACGGTCTGTCGGTCGAGTGGGAGAGCACCTTGCAGGTGTCTATGGCCTTGCCTCCTCCGACCGCAAAAATCATATCCGCGTCCGCGACCTTGGGCTTTAACATCTCTATATTTTCGACCGAAGCTTCGCCGCCGTACCAAAACGGCCCGACAGTTTCGATTCCGGCCTCCTTTGCGGCCGCGATTATCTTGTCCTGCGCCGCGGCGAGGGCGTGCCTGCCGCCGATTATCGCTGCTTTTTTGCCGTATGACGGACAGATTTCTTTTATATCCTCATATGCGTCCGTGCCTACCGAATATCCGGGAAAAAGTGTCCTTTTCATATGTATCATCCTTTCTGAAAAGTGAAGTTCTTATGTCTGCACTTCGGGCAGCTCTGCCCCTGATGCATACTGTGCCGCATTTTCTGCGGCTTTTTCGGACAAGCAAAAAGTCCTTTCGTCTCCTATGCCTGTCAACACAAGAGACGAAAGGACAAACCTTCCGCGGTACCACTCTTATTCATTCCCGTCAGGGGAGTGCACTTAGGGGATACTGACATATCCCTGCTCTTTAACGGCAGCGTTCCGTCCGCGCCTATTGTCTCAAAAGCCTTTCAGTGCGGCCGCTCAACGGTGAGTTCGCCGCTGAAATTCCTTTGTGTCTCGCAGCTCCCGGCACCTCTCTGAAAGGATATCAACGCCTACTTGTCCGCATCATCGCGTTTATGTTTTGTATTTTAGTCCCGAATTTGTGAATTGTCAAGTAGAAAAATAGGTGTATAACCATGCGTGCTTTTGTGCATTTTTTAATCAAAATTATCGTGTCCTCCGCTTTCCCCGCCGCATATTCGCTTGACACGGCACTATAAAAGTATTATGCTAAAATCAGATGTTATGTATACTCGAAACAAGGTGATTTTATGCAGAAAACAGTAAACTGCCGCAGGCTCGATTCGAATATGCTGAAGCTTATTGCGATAGTCGCCATGACGGCGGATCATATTGCGTGGCTTCTGTTTCCCGGCTATCCCGCGGAGCCTCTGCCGATTATTTTACATATAATAGGCAGGCTGACCTGCCCCGTCATGTGCTTTTTTATCGCCGAGGGCTATCACTATACGCACGATGTGAAAAAGTATACGGCGCGCCTGTTCGTGCTCGCCGTTATCTCGCATTTTGCCTATGTGCTCGCTTCAAACGACTTCGTGGATTGGCATTCGTTTATCCCGTTTTATTACGGGAGCGTGCTCAATCAGACGGGCGTCATATGGTCGCTCGCGTGGGGACTTGTTATGCTGCGAGTAGCAAAGGATGAACGCCTCGGTATGCCCGTAAAGGTAATCCTGACCCTGCTCATTTGCGCCGCGGCACTTCCTGCCGATTGGAGCTGCATAGCGTCGCTCAGTATAATGTCGATAGGCATGAACAGGGGAGAGCCGAAAAAGCAGATAGCGTGGTGCGTGCTCTGGGTCGCGGTCTATGCCGTTGTCTATTTCTTTGCGATAGATAAGATATACGGGCTTGTACAGCTCTGCGCGGTGCTCGCCGTACCGCTCCTGTTCCTCTATAACGGAAAGCGCGGAAGAAGCCCGAAAATCAACAAATTTATGAAGTGGCTGTTCTACGCATATTATCCTCTCCATTTGCTTGTTATAGGTATTATAAGAGAGCTTGTGCGTTGACAAATAAATTCACGGAGACAATACAATGGCTAAAAACGACAGATTTGAAAACGTCTATTCGCAGGGAACGCTGTCAACCACGGAAATTTGGGTCGATAAAGAAACAGGAGTAAATTACCTGTTTCACACAAGCGGCTATGCCGGAGGTATGACCCCTCTGTTGGACAGAGACGGAAAACCGATAATTTCTCCTGTTCAAAGATAATACGGACGTAAAAACACGGCGCGGAACTCGCACCGTGTTCTTTTATATCTTCGCCGAGAGCTTTTATGTAAATCGCTCCGGCCGTCAAAAACGCCGTGTATCCGATTATCGCGGCGGCTGTTCAAGAAAAATATCGGCGTGCCGGCTGTGTGCAATCATACGAATTTGTAAATTATTTTTAAATAATATGAATAAGCGGAGCATTGCATACCAAAAAGGTGTATAATATATCCGCAGGCGGGAGTCGGAGACTCCGGCTATCTTGAAACAAAGGAGCTGTGTGAAAATGAAGCTTGTGCTGCTTCGCCACGGAGAAAGCGAATGGAATCTTGAAAACCGCTTTACCGGCTGGACCGACGTGGAGCTGTCCGATAACGGCAGAAAAGAGGCGCTGTCCGCGGGAAAGGCTCTGCTCGACGGCGGATATGATTTCGATATTTGCTATACATCTTATCTTAAACGCGCTATTCATACCCTTGACGCTGTGCTTGATGTCATGGACAGGGCATGGCTCCCGGTTATAAAATCATATAAACTGAACGAACGCCATTACGGCGCGCTTCAGGGGCTGAACAAATCCGAGACCGCCGAAAAATTCGGCGAGGAGCAGGTGCTCATATGGCGCCGCTCGTTCGATGTCCGACCGCCCGTGCTTGAGCCCTCAGATGAACGAAACCCCGCCAATCAGGCGCAGTACAGAGACGAGGACAGGGCGGAGCTTCCGCTCGGCGAGAGCCTCAAGGACACAATAGCGAGAACCGTGCCGTATTTTGAAAGCGAGATAGCGCCTGAGATGCGCGCGGGTAAGCGCGTTATTATCGCGGCGCACGGAAATTCGCTGCGTGCGCTCGTTATGCATCTTGAAAAGCTGACAGCGGACGAGATAATGAAGGTGAATCTTCCGACGGGCGTTCCGCTTGTCTATGAATTTGACGACAGCTTCAATGTTATCTCGAAACAGTATCTCGGCGACCCGTCCGTGATAGCCGCAAAAATAAACAAGGTTGCGGCTCAGGGCAAAAAGCAATGACTGCCGCGTGCAGCCGAAATAAATAAAATATACCGTACCTCCCGGGCTTTTAAACGGGAGGTATTGCTTTACCGTGTTATTGTATAAAAAGCGGGGCTTGAGAACGAAATTTTTTACAGTTTCGCCGATAGTAAAAAATTTTGAAAAAAAGTGTTGACTTTAGCGTAGTAACGTGATATCATACAACTACACTAAAGAAAACGGAGGAACACACCATGAAAAAAAGAATTGTTGCACTTTCGCTCGCAGTCCTGACCCTCGTTCTCGCGCTCGGCTTTGCGGGCTGCAAGAAGAACGATAAGACCGATTGGGACTATATCGCAGATAAGGGCGAGCTGGTCATCGGAATTACTTACTTCAGACCCATGAACTATATGGAGAACGGCAAGCTTGTCGGCTTCGAGACAGAGTTTGCTCAGGCCGTCTGCGAGAAGCTCGGCGTGACCGCCAAGTTCCAGGAGATCGACTGGGATTCCAAGGTTACCGAGCTCAACTCCAAGACCATCGACTGCATCTGGAACGGCATGACCGCAACGGACGAACTCAAGAATCAGATCAATTTCTCCAGCGCTTACATGAACAACTCACAGGTTGCCGTTATCCGCAAGGCTGACGCCGCAAAGTATAAGGATCTCGCTTCGATGAGCGGTGCCAAGGTTGTCGCAGAAGCAGGCTCCGCAGGCGAGATAGCCGTCAAGGCAGACGCGGGACTCAGCAAGAGCTACCTTCCCGTCAAGGATCAGGGCACTTCGCTCATGGAAGTCAAGAGCAAGACTGCCGATATCGCGATAATCGACGCTGTTACCGCAGCGGGCAGCATCGGCGAGGGAACCGACTATGACGATCTTATGATAGTCGATGTCATCTCGGACGCAGACTCCGAGGTCTATGCGGTCGGTATCCGCCAAGGCGACACCGAACTCACCGCGAAGATCAACACCGCTATCAAAGAGCTCTACGATGACGGTACTCTTGCAAAGCTTGCCGACAAGTATAACCTCTCCGGCAGAATTATCGCCCAGTAACGCAACAAAAAAATCACGCAGGTCCTGCCGACTTTCTGCGGCGGGGCTTGCGTTGTGTGAAGAAATGTTTTAATATATATCGGACAGTCAGATAACCTCAAAGGAAGAAGGATACATAAATGGATTTTCTCGACGTCAACGCTCAGCTGCTCGGAGGCTTTAAATATACGCTGTTGATATTTTTTATAACCCTCATCGCGGCTATACCGCTCGGTCTGCCGATAGCTCTCGGTTCGATGAGCCGCTTCAAGCCCCTGCGCTGGATCAGCCGTGCTTTTGTGTGGGTAATCCGCGGAACGCCGCTGATGCTCCAGATTATGGTCGTCTTTTATGTTCCCGGCCTCGTGTTCGGCACGCCGTTCAGATCGCGTATAATCGCCGTTATCATAGCGTTTATAATCAACTATGCGGCGTATTTTTCGGAGATATACCGCGGCGGCATAGAGAGCATACCGTCAGGTCAGTATGAGGCGGGTCAGGTTCTCGGACTCACAAAGACCCAGACCTTCTTCAAAGTAGTGCTGTTTCAGGTCGTCAAGCGCATCATGGCGCCTATGAGCAACGAGGTAATTACGCTCGTCAAGGATACATCGCTCGCGAATGTTATTGCAGTCGGCGAGCTTATTATGTCGGCTCAGAATATTGTTAAAGTCTACGCCATAATTTGGCCGCTGTTCTATACTGCGATATTCTATCTCATTTTCTGCGGAGTTCTCACTCTGCTCTTTAACGCGCTCGAAAAGAAACTTAACTATTACAGAGGTTAACCATGGCTATACTTGAAGTTAAAGATCTCAAAAAATCCTTCGGCGATTCGGATGTGCTCAAGGGCATAAGCTTCTCTCTCGAGGAGAAAAACGTCCTTGCGATAATCGGCTCGTCCGGCAGCGGCAAAACTACTCTGCTTCGCTGCATAAATATGCTCGAAACTGCGGACAGCGGCTCGATAACCGTTGACGGCGGCGTCGTTTTTGACAGCGACAGAACCGAAAAGCTCACCGCCGAGCAGAAGCGCGAGAACCAGCTCAAGATAGGACTCGTGTTCCAGTCCTTCAACCTGTTCCCGCAGTATACCGCACTCGAAAACGTCACTCTCGCCGCAAAGATTCACGCCAAAAACCGTCCCGATTTCAAGCAGAACCGCAAGGCTATTCTCGCGGAAATTGAGGAGAACGGCAAGGCGCTGCTTAAAAAAGTCGGTCTGAGCGACAAGATGAACAACTATCCCTGCGAGCTTTCGGGCGGTCAGCAGCAGCGCGTGTCGATAGCCCGCGCCATGGCTCTCAAGCCGAAGATTCTGTTCTTCGACGAGCCCACGAGCGCGCTCGACCCCGAGCTCACGGGAGAGATTTTAAAGGTAATAAAGGATCTCGCCGCGGAGAAGATGACCATGGTTATAGTCACCCATGAGATGAACTTTGCCCGCGAGGCCGCCGACAGGATAATCTTCATGGATAACGGAGTTATCGAAGAGGAGGGAACGCCCGAAGAGGTGTTCGACAATCCCAAATCCGAGCGCACCCGCGAGTTTATCGCAGGATATTCGGACTGATAAAATCAAAAGATCCGCTTGAGAGGCGCACTCCGTAAGGAAGTGCGCCTCAGTTATATTCGCCTGACGGCGAGTTATATTGTCCTTCGGACAGTGATATTATGCTTCGCATAGTTATATTGCCTGCGGCAGTTTAATCGGCGAATATAATA
>OIYO01000076.1_pt1 | contig 102237 bp, 115 predicted proteins | sample 1588191 | NCBI WGS metagenome assembly OIYO01 (sample SAMN03283275) | human gut metagenome | biome: human-associated habitat; material: feces | host: Homo sapiens | place: Peru | collected 2012 | reverse complement strand
AGTCTTCATTATATATCTTATTCAGTTCTATCATTCTCTATATCATTTATTCGTTACTATTCCTGCATCGTCACCCCTGTTTTCGAGTTATCCAGCGTGGTGAGCACTTCGCGGTCTATCTGCCACACAAGGTGCGAGTCCCATTTATTGAACTTGCTTATCACCTCCAACGGTCGGAGCATGAGCTGCTGCAATGGGGCGAACTGAATTTGCTTTACAAGGAAACGCTCGCGGAGGTCGGTGCCGCCCGATGATGTAGCGTCGCCTGGGGTGTTGCCAATGAGCTTCGAGTCCAAGCCCATGGCAAAGAAGATGATGGAAGATATTTCCTGAAGCTCGGTCTTCTCGGCTTGCGCTTGCGAGTTGGCCTTGCTCTCAATCTCCACAATCTCCCATGCCTTGTGCTCCTTGCCGTCCAGTCCGGTAAACACGGCAGAGATAAGAGCCTGACCTGCATTGTCGGGATTGGAGAGCCAGCGGTTGATGTCGGTGAACACCTCCTGCTGTATCTGAGCCATCGTCTTGCTTTTGTTCTCGCCCTGCTGCGTGTAGAGCTGCTTGAGGTATTCCTGATGGATGTATATGACACGACCGATAATGTTGCTGTTGCGCTTGCGAGTGAGTCGGTCGTCGATGATGGTGAAGGCATACTCGAAGATGCTTCCGGCAAAGATGCTGTGCCACATGGCATCGGCATAGTAAGGACCGCCAAAGTCGCGTGGCGACATGATGAAGCGTGTTGGGCGGTTCTTGCGGCTCACACGCTGCTGACGAGCCTCACGCACATGGCGGTTGAGATCAGCTACGGCTGTGTCGGCTGCGAGATAAGGCACGGCGGCAATGCGACGGTCGGTTTCGGCGAGCGTCTGCGTGGAGTCGAGCCACTGGTTAGAGAGGTAGGCATAGTTGATGCGATACTGACTGTCCATGCGCTCCAGTCGGGTGGTGAACACCGAGCGAGGCTTTATGCCCACAATCTTCGGGTTCCACTGCGACGTAGGCACGGGACGGCCGTTTTCGTCCAACTGGCGTTGATTGAGCTGCAACTCGCAGAAGCATTGCGACATGAGCGACATATCGCCTGCCATCTCAAGGTAGGTCTTGTGGAGGTCGTTGTTCTCGATGAAGGCTTGCAACTCCTCGTTGGTGCGCTTCCATTCTTCCAATGCTGCCTTCAACGACTTCATTTCCTCGCTGTCTTCACTCTCAGAATTGTTTGCCGATTGTGAGAGTTGATTAACCGATTTTGTGAATTGGTTATCCGATTGTGAAGATTGGTTTTCCGATTCTGACATTTGCTTTTCCTTAGCCTTGAGGTCGGCTATCTGCCCGCGGAGCAAGGTGCCAGCCGAAGGGTAGGAAATAGACTTCTCGGTGATATTGCCACCGACATACTGCGTATAGTGATACTTGGCGCACGGCCCACGGCCCACGAGGATTTTCTTCACGAAGTCAACTCCCGCTGCCGGAAAGGGCGACATCTTGGAGAGCAGATATATGAGGTTAGGCAGTCGGTTGTCCAATCCCCACTCCATAAAGCCCAATCCCTTAGTGCCCACACCTTCGGGTTTGGCTTTGTTCTCGCCGCCCGACGAGCCGAACACGGCAGAAATCTCCCGTCTTGCCGCATTGCCTTCCGCTCCGGTCATGGTGGCCGAAGCCGTGAGCTTCTGGTGAACGTAATCGCCCCATGAACACACACTGCTGCCTCCCTGCTTGGGCGCACAGAACGCGCCAGGCAGAACGGCCTCGTAGCCTTGCGACTGAAGCTCCTCACTACGTTGTTGGAGCTCGTTTAAGTTGCTAACTGTTGTCATTGTGTTGAATATGTGTTTTGTTGAATGTCTATAGCGCAAAGTTAAGGAAAGACGGGGAGAAGGTGCGGACATAGAAAAAGCCCTGCTATCCTCACGGACGGCAGAGCTAAAGCAAAAGTTAACATTTCCGTATGAAACATCCAGTCAAAGTATGAAGTATTCGTTGCCTACATGTCGTAGTCGCACATTTCGTTGGCAGAGCACAACTCGTAGTTCTCCACGTTCTCAATCACCATATCCTCATTACAGAACTGCTTGATAATGATTTTGCGGTTCTTCGGGTCGGGGTGTACGCTGCGGATATTGTTGTTAGAGATCCATATAGGGTGGTTGGCTTCCTTGGTATATACCACAAGATACCACGGACCAGCTTTGTACTGATCCATCACCACGGCGATTTTGGAAGTAAGGAGCGATGAAACCTTGTCAATGGCTTTCTCAATGAACGCCTCCTTACGGTCGAGAGTTTCCTCAATGAAAGCCTCCTTGTGCTTTGCGTTGAACTTGTCTATCCATGCTGCAAAGATGGTGAACAGCAGGATGATGAGAATCACGATGAGTGTTGAAAAAATGATATTCATGATTATTTTATTTTTGATTGATATACTTTTTATCGTTTGATATTCCACATGTGCTCAGCCGGGCCTACGAGCACGTCTATGTTTGCGCCCTGCTTCTGAGCCACCGTCTCCACCCATTTAAGCTGAATAAACTGCTGCGGGCTAAGATTCATCTCGCTCATATACGCCTTGTCTGCCACAGCCTTTTGGCGCTCGGCCTTCTCGCGAGCCACCTGAACCTCATATTCACGTTCCTGCGTCTGCTTGGCCTGTACCATCTTTGCCGTGCGGTTCATTTCGGCAAGCTGTTCCTTGTTGGGTGTAGCCTTGCCGATGATAACGTCCTTGATGATGACGGGCATCGGCTTGTGCTTGGAGAGGGCAGCAACGTACTCCTGCATCTGCTTCAGAATCTTCTTGTCGATGGTGCTCAATACCTGACGGTTAGACATCAAGTCGAACGGACTATACTGCGAGATATGGTCTCTGACAAGATTGCAGAAGTAGTTGTAGAGGTTGGTGTTAAACCAGTCGCGTCCATAGTTCTGCAACAGCACGGGCGACTTGCCTTGCTCCACCTGAGTGACTATGACAGAATGGAAGTCAAGCGGTGTGTTGTCGTCAGAGAAGATGTCGTCAAGAACAACCTCATGGCGTACCGGAACAATCTTGAACGTCTCGGCACGTGTGCTCATGGCACACCATGTCAGACCACTCTGAACGGGGTCGTTGTCTACTCCTCCGTGTCCGAAGAACCAAGGCTTCTTCACCAACACGGCTTCCTCGTCGGCATCGGGCGACACAAAACGGCACGAGGATAACATCACTACTGCGACAAACGCAAAAAGAATTGAAAATAATTTTCTCATAAGAAATGAAATTTAATTGTTTTATTGAATTGTTGCTTGCTATTTTGTTCTTGTTTCTTTCAAGAGATATTTATAAGAGCCCAGTCCGTTATCTTCGCCCTTCTCAATCTTCCAGTCGAATCCTGCCTTTTGCAAGCTTTGCACGAAGTCGTTGTAGTCTCTATCTACGATATACTGAGAAATGTTCTCTTCTTCAAAGACAACAAGGTGAGGATTACGGTCGAAGTCGATGCGCAGGGCCTTGTTGCCAAAAAAATCACGAAATTTTAATATACCGCGAGGGTCACTAACGTGCAGATTATACACACCACGCCCGCTTATCCAGAGGTAAGCGTAGCAAGATAGCATTTGTTCTTCGGCATCATACGGCTTGGCGCATACAATGGTGGTGTCAGAGCCACGGAGCGAGGAGATTGCGTAAAAACGTCCGTCCTCGATGTGGTTGAGCATGTATTCGCGACGCTCTTTCGGATTGAGGAGCACAGGCATGTCGTCAGAGTCGGTCTTCCGCTTCTCCTCTCTCTTCCGCTGGCTTTTCTTTGCAAGACGTTCCTTGTGCATTATCCGCACACGCCAAACGACAAAGGCGAGAAAAAACGTCCAGCCGAAGATGGCAGCAAGAAAGAATGCCCATCCTAAAAAAGTAGATATAAATGTGTTCATTGTTCTCTATAAATCCGTTAATGAAAGAAATGTGCAGTGGTTGAGTTTTCCTTCTCCTCGCTCGTCTGCACCAGAGCCCGTTAGATACGTTGAACGGAGTGGCGACATGCGGCTCACTGAGTACGGTCCCTTGGCCTTCGGGATAAGTGGGAAGTAGAACTACAAAGGACACAAAGGACACGGAGTTCAATCCGAAGAATCCGATGTAAAAACTGTCTCTGTGTTCTCTGTGTTCTCTGTAGTTCCGAATATTATGCGTCCACCTCGCCGCCCGGTGTTCCATCCGGCTTCTGCTCGCCACCTGTTCCGGGAGCCGACGGAGCGTTCGTTGCAGCAGCGTCGCCCACACGCTTGAACATTCCGTGCTGTGCGAAGGCAGCGTTGAACTTCCTTGAGAAGTCGATGGCCACGCCTGCTGTGAGGTCCTTAGTGGTGAGGTCGGCAGCGGTAATCTCGCGGTTCACGTCAACATCCTCGCCCTCTGCCTTGCGAGCTTCGAGCTTCGCCTTGAGCTGGCTCTGAGTGAGCGAGCCGCTAACGGTAGGGCGTACCACCATGCCCTCGGCAGACACCTGCACCTTGGTGCCCAGAGCGAGCAGAAGCGGCAACTTCTTCTCCAACTGCGTCATCACGGCCATCACGTCCGCCACGCCTACTGTAGAGTCCTGCGCCATGTAGTCGCAAAACTCGGTGAATGACATCGGCTGCAAGTCAACGATGTTGGCACTTGCAACCTTTTCTTTCGTGATAGAATTGCTTCTTACTATCACTTTAGCTTTAATCGCCATAGTTATTAAGTTTTATGAGCAAACCACATGGGTTCGAACGTTTTGCTCAATTCGTTCGAACCTTTTCATTCAAAGGTTCGAACCTCACGTTTTTAGCGGTTGGTTCTACTATGGGCAAAGGTAGATTATTCCTTTTACTCGATATGGACATTCTCCTCGAAGTCGTATCTCACGTCTCGGTTTTGCAACCAAGCCACAGGCGTTTTAGAGAAGATGTCTGCCTCACAGTCGGCAACAGCTTGCACCAACGCCTCGTACATCTTCTGTTCGTCATGTTCTTCGGGAAAGTCCCGGCTTGTCTCCTGCCATAGCAGATTCGGGCGCTTGCCGTCCTTCATGTTTCCTTTAACCATCAGCATGACACTTACGGAGTTTTCACCCTCGCGCATTTCCGCACTAAGTATGCCGTAGCCAAGCGGTTTGCCAAAAATGTAGCTACCGCTCTGATACCCAAGAAATCGGTAGCCGTAGTTTCGCAATGCCTTTCTCACAAATTCTCTCATGTTCAATCTTTTGTTTTTTGCTAATTCACTACTATCACATCATCCCAGTCAGAATAGTAAGCGGACAAATCGCATCCGCTATCACTTCTCACTATTATGTTGCCATGCTGTTCCTTTAATTTCTGGAGCATAGCGATATAGTCGCTCAATAACATTTCTTCCATAATTTCTGTGTATTATAGTTCCACTAATACCTTTATCTCTCTATCCCCCCCCCCTTGCGTATGCAGCGTAGGCGATATTCCTTTTGCGGAATACACGCGGCAGCTCTGCTCAAACATTCGGTCGTAGGGTGGTGTCTGCATCATGCCGACTACGAAGATGCGTGCGGTGTCATTCATATTCATATACTATATGCGGTGTGGTGTTGCCCAGTCCATCGCGAGGGTCGGCAAAGCAGCCTGGTGGCGATGTTGTCACGGCATTGGCTATCCGTTTGCGCGGTAGTCTCTTTACGAGGCCCTTGCCGCTGCGTACCCATCCGATGTAATACTTGTCAATCATATTCTATCAATACTGCGGGTGCTTTGCATTGTGATGTTGTATTGCTTGCTATATTCGCCCATCCTTCTCTTGCGTAATGCGATGTCAGGACGCAGCAGATGCCGGACGGACAATTTAGTGTATGCCTATTCATATTCTATCAATACAATGGCGTGCTGTCCGTGTTCATCGTAGAGCCCTGCCCATCCGTCGTAGCGGGCGGACAATGCCGTGGAATACCCCGACGTGGGCAGAGCTGGGATATGCGTTGTACGAAAGGGATTTGTTTAATCATACGTTATCAATACCATATTGTCTTTGCCTACTGATGTGAGGGTGTTGGTTGTACCCCCCGTTTATCTCCATTCGCTGAAAGAAGCGTCCGTTGGAGGGATGCTTGCGGTTGGACGGATTATCGGGGGCACGGCCTCGGAAGGCTGCTATGCGAAAGTCAATCATCCCCATTCCATTTTTCATCATCCACAGTTCGTGCTATGAATATGCGATATGGGTTCTTCTTGTCTGTACTGGTTAGCTCTATTGCGTTTTCGATACTCTCCCTCGATACAAAGTCGCGTATCATCAACACTGCAAGGGCATCGAACTCGTCGTCCGACAAACAAACAGTATCTTCTCCTCGGCGGATAGTAACACAGTCGCAAATAGTGTTGTGCCCGAAAGCCACATCAACATCTTCATTACGTTCGTGGTCTCTGACTATTATTTTTTCTGCGTAAAGACTCATATTTCTTTTTGTTTATTATTTGTACTATTAATCGTAACATATTGCAATCAGATTGTCAGTGGTGAGGGAAGTACCTATACATTGCATCCAACATCCTTGTCGCAGATGCCATTCCTTATCACGGAAGTCGTTAGTGCCGATTAAGCGACGCACGGCTTTCGCGTGTTCGGTTCTGGCTTCGTGTATCAGATGAATGTTAAGCATAATAGGTTGTCTTTTGTTACTGTTGTTATCGAATTGCTCTACGGCCACGGACTTGGGCGGTGATACTTGTCGCCGTATTTACACCCTCCTCGGTCGCCATGCTCTTGACGGAAGGCTTTGGCTTCCTCGGTGCGGTAGTTGGACGAGGACGGAACGATTAATCATACTCTATCAATATTTTCGGTTTATCCACGTCGTGACCCTTACCTCCCCCGACTATGCACAAGGCTATGCCGTGTGGCGACACGATGATGCCGTTCTGCGAGGGGCTGTAGGAGCCGAGGATAATGGGGCGAGGGTTGTTATTCATATATCACGATTGCGCCAGTGGCTTTGAAGTTGGCACCGTCAAACGAAATGGCGAGCACATTCGCTGCTCCCATTTTGAAATATTGGGATTTAATAGTGTGTGATGTACCATCGGATTCTGTGTTAAATGGGAGTATCATAATTCTACTGCTACAAAGAATACGTCGCTGCAATCGGTGCGCGACATGATGGTTATTGCTATGCCGTGAAATGCTCCGTTGAAACGTTCTGCGCTGAACATCGAGGCAGGGCAGGTGAGCAACCTACCACCCCTAATCATATCAGCTATGATACGGATTACACGGTCGGGTGGGTTGTCAGTTCTCATTCCTTCTTCCTCTTCATATTCTCCTTAAACAATTCCTCAAAACCTTCGCAAGGGAATGTATGATACTCGCTGAAACTTGCAAAATCGCTGTTTAATACATCTCGCTCGTTCTCGATGCAATCGCGCAGTTCGTCCAAATCCCTCTCCCATCCGTTGAAAGTGTTCATGCGCAGCGTGAGCCATGTCTTGAGGAACATTGCCGCCTCATGTGTCGGTGGCAGGTCGAATTGAAGGAATAAGGCATTGTCAGAGTCGTTTGCCTTGAGGAACTTGCTCACGGCATCATCCTTGAGGAAATAGCGGTCGGACACTTCCTCTTCGAGCACATCCTCCAGTCGGATAAGCAGCTCGAAGGGTTCGGGAAACTGATAGTCGAAGGCCACGTCACGGCGCATGGAGAGGCAGAACACACGGTCGCGGTTCTGCGGCACACCGTAGTTCTTGGCGTTAAGACGAGCCCAGCGAGAGACATAGCCGAGCGAGGAGAGTTTGTCGAGCCACTTCTGAAAGTCGGGCATGAACTTCTGGCTTACCAGTGCCGCCACGTTCTCCTGCAAGAGATACTTCGGGCGAAGCACCTCCACGGCATCCGCCACACGCCAAAGCAGTGCGCTTCGGGTATCGCTGCCCTCCTGCAAACCCATCTGCTTGCCAGCCTGACTGATGTCCTGGCAGGGCGAGGAATAGGTGAAGAGGTCAACCTCGCGGCCTTTGAGCGAGCGTTTCACCTCGTGCCAGTCAATCTTGGTGATGTCGCCCAGGGCGCAGTCGGCAAACTGAGGGAAGACGAGGTTGTGCATCTGACAGGCGTATTTGTCGATGTCGCTCCATCCCTTGCACGTCCATCGGAAGTCGGGATGCCACTCGCGTATCACGTCGGCTGCCATGAGCTGAGAGTCGTAGCCGGAGAACGTGGTGAGGAATATCTTCTCCTCGTTCTTGTCGGCTGCGGGGGGGGCGGCAAAGCGGGCAGCGAGTCTTCGAGGTCGTCGAAGAGCGTGAGCTGTTCGCCAGGGCGAGGCTTGGGCGGGGCGGGGTAGAAAAGCTGCTCGTAGATGTGGGCCAACACGTCCACCACGATGCTGTTTCCAGCTTGCTTGTACTGCTGTGATGCAGATATAGCCATGTCTTCGGGTTTACCCTTGCCCTTCCAGTCGGGCAGACGTTCGGCTGCCTGGGCATTGCTGCTCTGCATCGTGCCGATTACGTTGTCGCGAACGCCCATCAAGCGGAAACACTCCTTGGGCGTGAGCTTGCGGATGGCATAGCTCTTGATGGTGCGGTCGGTGAAATTGAGTTTTGTGATCATATAGTTACTGTTATTCGTATTCTATCATTACGCCTGTCCTCGGAAAGTGGGCAAGTGACATCAAATGCTCAATGCAAAGTCGCTCGTATCGTGTATTCAGTGTTACTGCTATTCCTCCCATACAGACATTTAAGGGTTGGATGTCAATCATATTCTTCAATCAGAAAATAGTTGTGCTGCCATGAAGATATAGTAACGGTCGGACAAATCATAGTGTTTAGTACCCCCCCGTTTTTGCCACGAGGATATTGGTAGAAGTCAAGATTAGTCATATTCAATCATTATACAGTGTGGGCATTTGTAGTCGGTGGCTCGAAGGGAGGGCGAGAAATCACCCCATCCTCGCCATTCGAGCCGATGGCTAACGGGATGCACGGATATCTTAATGTCAGTCATCTCAAATAAACCATTCGGGTTCCAAATTGGAAATATAGCAATAACGCTTTATGTTGTTAGTGCTGATGAATAAATGCCAATTTTCATCGTCATGGCTGTAATGGTTGTGTACGAAGAATGTTCTGTCGTAACACCAACAGAGAAGTTGACCTATGCAATGAGGCTTTTCTGTGGCAGGGTGCCACAACTGAACGATGTTGCGATACTCGGCTGTAATATCCATCGTTACACCTTCCGACGGTTCGTCCTTAAAACTTACACTTTGTTCGTCAGACTCGACGCAGATGCAAGCGTCCTTGGTTGAGTTTGACATTAAGGTGGATGCTTTAGCCGACATTAACAGCACATCGGGCAGTCGTTTTTCTCTTTTCATAAATTTTATTAGTTAAATGTTCTACAAGCCTATTCAGCTACTCTTTTTACTGTATTCAAATTATACAAGGACAAATCTAAAACGTGTTTGAACTCATACGATACGACATCTTCATAATGCGTTACTTCACCATCTGTCATTATTACGTTGATGTAATCTTTATTTACAGACGAAACAACCTGCTTGACATCCGAGGCTCTGTGCAAATCGCATCCACCACCTTTGGTAAACACACACAAGAAATACCCATCACAATTCTGATAGTCTATTTCTCTATCATTTTTTATCTCTTTCTTTAGCTTTCGCTCTGTCCACCAAATGTAAGCCATAAACAAAATTGTTACGACAAACGTAAACAACATTGATGCGAGCCAGAGCCGCCAATCATTCGTTATAATCATAATTTATTTCTCCTTTTATAATTCAACAAACACGCAAATTCCGCCACTTGCAGCGGTCAGAGCGTTTACGAGCTTACCCCTCCCGACTGTGCGACTACGCCTCAGAGCCGAGGACGGATAACTTAGGTCGGCGGCTCCAGGGCAGGGACAGTCGGTGTAGCCCAGCTCGGTGGCTTGGCGTATGCGTAGGAACGTCTCGCCCGCTCGGTCCACCAACTGTAGGAAAGGTAGGTCGGTGGAGGAGTAGATGCGGTAGAGCGATCCGTCGGGATAGCGGCCATACAGCTTGCCATCCTTGCGGATGGTGCCGCGTTTGTAGTGAGGGTCAGTCATATTCAATCATTAATCTCCATCCGTGACGAGGCGCAGGATTACCCCATTGTTGAGTTACGGTTCCTATACAGGTTCCGCTCCAATAGATGCGCTGATGAAAATCGTCGAATGGATGCTGCTTAATCATATTCAATCATTATACAGTGTAGGCATTTGTAGTCGGTGGCTAGAAGGGCGGGCGAGAACTCTCGTTTCTGTCAAGCAGCACCTTGTTTTTTGCTTTCATAGAGCTATACTTTAATTTCCGGACTAAATTTCATTATCTTGAGGACGAGCTGTAGTTCGTGAACGTACTTTATATGACATAAGAGTGCAAAGCCTGTCACGTTGTAATACTTTATGAATATTGCCCAAGCGTATTTTTTCCGTTCTACAACCAAATATCTGGCAAGGGAACTGCCAAATCTGGCTTTAATTGGTCTTGTGAAGTACTTGCCCTCGACCTCTTCCTTAAAGTCATTATTGCGAAGTATTTCGGGCGTGACGGGCACGCCTTCAATATTACAGCACCAAGCCCCCCATGGTCCGTCATCGTCGTCGTTGACAGCCTTCAGACTGACAACTCCCTTCTTGTCTTCATACTGTCGGTCGGGATGGATTTCGGTAACGATGCACAACGTGTCTTTCGGAAACATGCAGTCTTTGTTTATCTGCACAATGTCGCCTATTCTAAGGTCTTCTGCATAAATCATTGTCTGCCTCCTTTTCTTCTTCAGTCTTAAAATATTCGCCGTATTGTTGCCACTTCTCTTCATGGATATTGCCGACAACCTCGAAGGTCTTCATTTTCTCTCGCTCTACATCATCAAGTATGCCGTCTGAAATGCCTCTTACGTCAGAACTGGGATTCTTGGCCGTCACAGTGCCAAAGCAAGCTCCTTCCTCACAGTAATAAACTACGGCATAATAGTTGTCGCGTTTTTTATCTCCGATGCAGCTATAAGGATATTCGTCTGACCGCAACACGTCGCCTTCATAAATCTCCTTGCCGTTCTTGTCAAGGAAACCGGTGAACTGGCAGACGGTCGCGGGGTCAACACCGAAATAGTTGAACGTCTTGTCGTGGTCGTGCTCAAAAATCTTTGTCTCTCCATTGGGGAAAGAAAGCAGCGAGCCACATGCCGTTTTGCCATCGTACTTAGGATCTGTACACTTGCCTCTGAATTTGAATGTTCTCATAATGTTCTCTATATTTTCGTTAATACTTTATCGCTTGCTATGATTTAAGAAGATTGTAGTAATCCTGTAATTCCTCGTCACATTCGGGTGGCCAAAGTGTGCGTATCTTCATGCCGTTGTTGTCGATAAGAGGTTGGGCTAACGGCAGAATTGCGTGCGGCTCTTTGTGCCACTCTATAACTGTTCCATCGCTGTATATCGTAGGATTGTCATCAGAGCCATACTTTAGCAAAAAGATAAGTTTTTGCTGCATACAATATTTCAAATCAGACCATGACTTGCTACGTCCCAAATAGCCATTCACGACATATCCTCCGGCACAATACTGATAGGAGACACCATCGAGCCGATGGGGGTAGAGCGTGATGTCGGCTTGGGCGCAATAATACCTTAATGTCGCCCTTGTTGCATATCTTCCCATGATTCTCTATATTTTCGTTGTTTTACTTAACATCGGATTTCACGGATTTCTCAGTTTGTCTCATTTACTTCATTCGATGATGAACAAAAATCCGTTTCATCCGATGACAATAATATCTATCAGTTCTTCCGTAGTTTCTCCATCTCCTCATTCTCCTTCGAGAGTCGCTCCAGATGCTCCAGCACAAGCGAGTACGACTGGTTGTTCACCTGGTCTTCGGTGAGCGAAGCGTATTTCTGCATGGTGGCGATGGTGGCAGTGTATATCTCAAGTGGGGTGGAGGGTCGCTGTGTGCGGTCGATCTTCTGCACCTTGAACACATGAGGATAACGCCGTGAGAGGGTGTGCATCATGCCGGTCCACCAGAAGAGGATGGGTTGCCATTGGTAGTCGGGGAAGCGACGGAAGTAGGCTGCGTTGTCGTTGAACTGACGGGTGTCGTAATGGAAGTCTACGGTGCGCAGCGAGGTGTTCGGGTCGAGGTAGGGGATGCGTTGGTTGAAGATGGTGGCGAGGAACATGGAGCGTGCCTGGTCTACGCTGTCAGCTTGCAACTGCATCTGCTCGGCCGTGAACTTACCCATCTTCATCTTAATGAGATTGTTGGAGAGCTGGGTGTATTGGCCCATGAGGTCGGTAGCGAAGCGGTATTGCTGCCATGAGAATCCGTCCATGTCGGGTGCCGGACCGGAGAACTCGGTGCGCTTGCGTAACCAGTGCTGCGGATTGCGTAGGCGAAGCGTGGGGTAGGGGAAACGCGTGAGCGGACTGTCCTTCTCGCTATCCATCCAGTCGAGTGTGCCAGCTCCTGCAGCAATGTATTCGGGCGAGTTGCGGTCGTCGGTCTTGGGCTTGGCCGTGAGCCAATGGTTGAGCTGCCAGAGATAAATAGGGAAAACCTTCTCGTCATCGCTCTTGCGGGGCAGACGTATGCGGCGAGGACGGTCGGATGCCATCCGGCACAGATAGTACTGGTCTTCGATGGGCAGCGACTCGTCAGGACCTTTCACTATATCTACTTCGGCAAGCAGGAAGAAACAAGCTATCTTCACGTTGCGCATGTCAAAGGGATGATAGCGGTCTACGCGCTGTATCTGCTCAAGCATGACGCGGGAGATTAGCTCAAGCTGCGTGGTGGAGCACTCGTTCCACGAACGGGGCATACGCAGGTCGATGCTTCGGGTATCGGGTGTGTTGAACATAAAACAATAAATTAATTAAACTTTCCGAGGACAAAGATAGGGGAAGTTATTTTGGTGAGGCGGACATCGAAAGCGGACAACGGAGGGGAGAAACAACGAATTTCGCTAATTGCACGAAAAAATATAAGCCAACAGAATACACAAAAGAAACAGAAAAGAGTGCAAATTTTCTGTTAATTTCGAGTTTTCCATTGGCTTAAAAACAAATGTAAAAGCCGAGTGTTAGAGGGTGGCGTGTAGGGCGTTATAGTCCCACACCTTAGTGCAATCATCTTCGCATGGTTGCCAGTCGTCATCGCAAAAGTAGAAAGCGTAGGCGGCTTTGATTATCTCTTCCTCGCTCATGCAAGCACAAAGGTCGGCATACATAGAGTTGAAGGCGACATATTTGTCCCATGCGTTGACGTTAGCGTGAAACTTCATGCCCTTAGTCAGCTCGTCTACCTTGAGACGGGTCCAGTGTGCGCCTCCGTCGGTTGGCATACCCTCTTCATCGTACATGCCGCTATAGACGAGGGCGTTCACATCGTGGTTGGCCATCTTCTCAGAGTAGTGCCGTCCGTAGAGAACAGCGTGCTGACGGCGCAGGATGTGCCAGTAGAGCTTAGGGTCGGTCTGCTCAAGCGCAAGGAGGTCGGTAGAGAGAGTTTCTACTGCTGCCCACATCTTCTTCTCGGTAGCCATGCCATTGGCACGAGCCTGTTCAATCATCTGTTTGTAATTCATTTTGTTTGAGTTTTATATGTTTAACATGTGGGACAAATGCCCCGAAAATGTGGGACAATCAGACTTTTTTGCACAGAGACATGCAATATAGGAAAGAATGTCTGCGCCTCGGGCTTGCTTTCTGCCTTTGCCTCAATGGTCGAGGCGGTCGGTTGTGTGTCTTTCTTTTTCATATAGCTTTGTGAATTTTCGTTGAAGAATAAGCAGCAACAACACAAACCAGTTTGACAGATACGCCACCACAATAGCCGCCAATGCCGATGTGTAGACATCGTGGCCGAGGTAGAGCAATGCCGACATTGTAACCCAAAAGGTGAAACACTGAGGGCACGATGCCACCTTGTCAACAACACGGGCAATGGCTTCGGCCAGTCCGAGGTGTTGGGCGAGCGTGGCGGCTATCATGGTGGCTATAGCTATCAGAACTATCATGGCTTTATGTAGTTACAATGGTGAGCGTTACGGGACAGTCGGAAACAAAAGTCTTGGAGCAGTTGCAGCACGATATGCGTGCAATGCCGTTCTGGACGGTTCCCACTGCTATTGTTGCCGAATTGATGGCGGTGGCGCTGAACACGGGTATGGTGAAGTCTTGCGACACCACTTGTGAGCGTGTGCAGCACGAGCCGCAGTTGCAAGGGATGTAGCTTATTACGCCCTCAACGTGAATGACGATGATATACTGTGATGTGCCTACGTTGGCAATGCTCTTGACGGAAAACTTCGGAGCGAACACGGGTGTCTCGTCTACACAAGCCGGTGTGCAGAGCTGCTGTGTGATGTTGACATCATAATAGGGTGCGGCGGCGGTTGCACCTGCCGCAAGTGTGGCTATGATGATAGCCGGAATGGTACGTTTGTTCATAATCGTTTTTGTTTTATTATAGCGACGATGCTTGCCGCCGCTTGGTTTGTTACTCTGTTCAATGTTTTACCTGATAGCCTTGCGTCTGCTCTACGGGAAGGTTCTTGTCAAGAAGATCGGCAAGCTCGTTGAGGTCTTCCTCCTCAAACGTCACCATGCCTTCGAGCACCGACAGCGGTCCGTTACCTCGCATCTTCTCCACTAAGTCGTGTGCCATCTGCGGTATGCTCTCTTCGGGTATCTGACCGAAATATCGGGCAAGCATAGGTGCGACGAGCGAGTTGACGATGGGCTGAATGAGTGGTTCGATGTCCTTCTGTAGGGCATAGTTGCCACTGACAATGCCTAACGAGCTGATGGTGGCTTGCAGAGACTGAAGCATAGGTAGGCGCATGAGGTTGCCTGCAGCTATCTGCGAAATGGCGGGTCGTGCCCATTCGGACACGACTGCCGCCAAGATCTGTGAGTTTTTGTATTCCATATATATAACTGGATTACGTCATTCTCTTACTGATTGCATCCGCAACCGCAACCGCAACCGGTCTGGCATACGTTGGTTGAAGGGATGAACAGCTTGGTTACGCTCGACAACGATGCCACCTGCGACTTGAGCACGTCGATGCTGGCGTTAGCAGCCGCATTGTAAGCCATCTGCTGTGCGTTGACGGCTTGCTGCGCATCCTTGTTTGCATCCACTTTGTCTTCCACACGGCGCAACTTCGCGTCGAGATACTGTGTCACTTCCACGAGCTTCTTGTCGGTGTAGTTCTCGCTCTTCTGAATGGCGAGTTCGGTCTTCAGAGTGCTGTTCTCCTGGATAAGGTTAGTCTCACTCTTAGTTACGAAACGCGCGTCAGGGTCGGACGGGTTGGCTGTCATGCCGTTGTTCCTTCCAATGCCCAGAAGCGAGGCGCTGCCTCCCAATAGGCTCGTTGCCAAGCCTGCGATGCCGAGACCCAAGGCTGTGTTGCCGAGTCCCTTGCTGGCAACATCATAGTTGCCGTCATTAGTTTTAATCTGCATAGTTGTTTGTGTTTGGTTGGTTTCGTTCATTATTGAACTTATTGCAAAGGTATGGGAGAAAGTGGTGGGGGCGAAGAGTTTCTTATTAAGTGTTCTTGCTATGGGATAACATATAATTTCGGCTAATACTAAAATTAAAAAGCCTCACGCTGCTAACGTGAGGCTCGGTTCATTATAAGAAAATCTAATGACTATCAAGGTGGCGGTGTGAACTTCCCTTGCGACTCTTCGGCTACGGAAATGTATGGCACTACCTCGTCGCGGATGATGTCGAGGAAGAGTTGTGCAGCTCGCTTCTTAGGTACGTCCTGCATACAGTGGGCGTTGCTCATCAACTGCTGTTCGAGTCCGACGATGGGACGCGCCACAAGGGTAGGGTGGTTGCGCAGGTAGAGCTTAGGCATGAAGGTTATATACTTGGTTTCTTCCACCGAGGCAAGGGCTTCGTCGGGGTCGCTGATGATGCACTTAATGTTGAGCTTATATAGGTCGCGCTGTATGTATTGATGAAAAGTCTCAATGGCACGTTCGCCTATGTCGGGCATGATGATTGGGTGCTTCAGAATGTCCTCATACGACACCTTTGAGAGCGAGGCAAGCGGATGGGTGTCGCGCATGATGGCATATACGTTAAAAGGTATGCAGGGTATAGTCTCTATACCTTCGTGGCTGTATGCCATGTTCATGGTGAAGGCGAGGTCTAACATGTGCGCCCTTAGTGATTGGTTGAGAAGGTAGGCTTTGGTGAAGTCGGCATTGATACGGACGTTTGGATATCTCTCCATGAATATCAATGCTGCCATGCGGATGTATGGAGATATAAACGAGCCTACGCCTATACGCAGTTCGCCCGTCATGCAGTTGTTGAGGGCATAGATTTGCTCTTTGCAGTCCTCGGTCTGTTTCAGTATTTCTTTTGCACGAGGCAACAGGGCTTCGCCGCTTTCGGTGAGCATAATGCCGTGTGATGTGCGGATAAGCAATTTGCAGCCCAACTCGTCCTCCAGGGCACGAATGTGCTGGCTTACCGCCGACTGGGTAACGCAACAACGTGTGGCTGCCATACTAAATAACTTGGTTTCAGCTACGTTTACAAACGAACGCAAATGTCTTAGTTCCATAAATCCTATAAGTTTTAGTTATACTACGCTTATAACAAAACATAATCAAAAAATCTTTCTTAATTGCAAAATTACAGACATTTATCGTATTTGGTTTCGCTTTGGTATTAAAAATACTAATTTTAGTATTATTTTGTCAAAATACTAATATGTGTATAATAAAAAATCCCTGCATCAATACCTTTTATATAAAGGATTGATGCAGGGATTTTGTCGTATGATGAAAAACCTTCCTCGTATGAGCGATTATTTCTTGCTCTTCTTTGCCGTTGTTCCTTCCTCTTCGTCACTTGTGCTGAAAAAAGAAGAATCGGCATCGTCGAGCACTTCTTTTGCGATATTGTCCTCGCTCTGTGCGTCAATATCGCTTACTCTTTTTTTGAAGCGAGAAGCGAGTCCCAACCGCCGGTCTCAGGCTCTGGAATCTCATAACGTCCGTAGGCTGTAGGCTGGAGAGTTCCGCTACAAACAACGCTACGGTCATCGTCAGATTTCTTGCCCGTGTCGCCCTTAATGCCACCAGAGGCATACTCCACCTTATGCTGAGAATCATACACGATGATGCTCTTCTCACCATCCTGGAAGATGTAGCCAAGATCGAGGTTGTTCAGAGCACGTGCCACTTCTGCCGACTCTGCGTTTACGCTTTCGAGTACATAGTCAATCGTCTGTTTATAACCGCCTCTTCGGCCAAGTGACTCAAAAGAGTGACCCTGGCTACTCTCCTTACACTCGAATTTGTAAAGACCTTTACCAGTGTTGAACGACTCAGAGGTCAATGCAGGGTAGATGTTCTTTTCGGCCTTCAAGGGAGCTTTAAGGTCTGCCTTATTGAAGACGTAGACATTGACACCAAGACCACCAAAGTTCTCAAGACATTCATTAGCTGCGAGAACGTCCTTAATCTCAGGACATGTTGCTGTTACTGCCATATTCTTATAAGTTTTTGTGTTGTTGTGTTGATTAAAAAGAAGGGCGACGGGTTCGCATATTCCGTCAGGTCAGCCACGACCATCGCCCTTGAAAATATAGAGTGAAAGAAACTCCGTTGAAAGATTAGCCGTTCTTCTTGAAGAAGGCTGTCAAGCCCATGTTCATACCGGAAGCGGTAAGCTGGATTGTCTTATCGGTCTTGCCGTTGCTCCATGACACAAACTTGTAAGTTGTGCTGTCTTCAGCTACGAGAGAGATAATCTGGTTTGGAGTCGTCTCAATCGGAGTCTTGTATTCTACGCCGTCCACCTTAACCTTTGCGTCAATCTTGCCTGTGTCTGAGTCAGAATGAGCAAGAGTAACGACAAGGTTAGAGTGGGTGTAGTCGCCCGACTGGAAGTCTGTGCTCTCAAGCGAACCGTCTGTGACGGCAAACGAGGAAGCCAGCGTAGAGGCCACCATTGATCCCTGTATTGATTGACACTGAAAAACAACGTCTCTCAAATCGTTGTCAGAGCCAAGAGCCACTTCAACGAAAGTTTGGTTGCTCTCGGTGTCAACAGCATAGATAAGGTTGCCCTCTACTGAGAAGATGATGCGGTCGCCTGCGCCCATGCCCTCAACCGGCGCGATGGTGAGCTTAGGCAGTTCGGGGATGACGTAGTTGCCACCGTCCACAACATTGAGCTTGTGTGTGCCGTATGACTGAAGAGCGTAGCCGTCAGCAATGTTGATGGCAGTCTCGGGAGTCATATAGGCGTAAACCTTCTGACGACGCAGACGTGGATCAAGGCTCATATAAGCCTCACGGAAGTTCTTGTAAGCCGATGAGTCAGTAGCGTCGGCAGGAGCCGAGATTGCCTCACAGTGAATGAGGTTATGGTTAGCCTCACTGATGATGCCGTCCTCGATGTCGTGCTTGATGCAAGTGATGAAACCGTCGTAAAGGCCCATTGCCTTCTTCTCCTCCGATGCACCTGGCACGTCGTTGTCGATGTCGCCCCACCAGAGGTTGTTGTAAAGGTCGTCGGCGTGAGTCTTGATTACTGCTTCCACTGCCACGGTAGAGAGAGGATAAGCACCCTGTGCGTTTACGCCGAATACTGTCTCACAGTAGCGGTCGATATTGTCAGTACCCTTAAACCAGGCGAGTTTAGCTGTCAAAACACGCTCCTTGAGGAATCCGATTGTGCCGTTCATGGTCGGGTTCATGTCCTTACGGCGAGTAGTGCCACCCTTGCGGACGAACACGTTCATTGTGCGCTTGTACTGGACTCCGCTAATAGTCTTGATGCCGAGTCGCTTCATCTCCTCGGGATTAGCAAAAGCAGGACCCTGTACTACACTTGCGAATACCTGATTAGCCACTTCCTGAAGTGCGCTGATACCAATAAAGTCTTTAGGTGTTGCCATAGTCTTGTTTAATTTTTGTGTTGGTTGTGCTTTTAATTGTCTTGTGTTGTTGTGTTTTAAAGGATACCGTTCTTACGTTTGTATTCGTCGATAGCCTTCTTTGAGCCTACGGGATCGGCTTGGTTCCATTTTGGATAGCCGGTCTGAGCATGTTTTATGTTAGCTCCCTCGCCATTGTTCTCAGGAGCCTCGCCGCTGTTTAGCTCTTCGCCAGCCTCATTGGTGAGGGCAGCTATCTGAGCCTGTTTGTCGGCAAGCGACTGCTCGGCTGTGGCGAGTGCGTCCTTAGCAGTCTGAAGGTTTGCCTCGGCATCAGTCTTGTCGGCTGTGAGCTGGGCAATCTCCTTGCCCTTTGCCTCGGCGAGAGCTTTCAGCTCGTCGTCCTTCTTGGCAAGAGCCTCGGTGTGCTGTGCGTTAAGGTCGCTTAGTTCTGTACTGTGAGCCTCGTTAGCCTGGGCGAGTGCGGTCTCCGCGACTGCTTTTGCTTCGTTGGCTGCGTTTACATTGGCGGAGAGTTCATCAAACTTGCCCTGCAATTCTGCGAGAGCGTTCTCCGCTGTGGTGGCTTTCAGCTCGGCATCAGTCACCTTCTGCTCGACTTCCTTCATGTGAGCTTCGAGAGAGTCAAGAAGCGAGGCGTTCATATACGCGCCCTCCTCAGTAACGGCAATCTCGCCAGCCTGCAATCCACAAGCTTTGCAAATAAGAGGATATTTCTCCATATTTATATTAGTGTTTGTGTTGGTTGCTTCCGGTTTCTCTGGTTCCGGCTCATTCTCCGGCTCGTTCTGTGGCTCAACCGTCTGCTCACGGTTGATAAGTTCGGCTCTGCCATCATAAAGTTCAAAGGCATGTTGCACCACTCCCATAAATGATGACTGACCATCCATCAGAATGCCCTTCACGTCCTCGGCATTAAACACCTTGCCATGCAGATGTTTGTCGGTAGCATTAGGGCAAGCTTTCTTTACGTCGGCACGGAACTCAACACCAAGATCAGCAAGTTCCTTGATAAGTTCCTTGTCATCATCCTTATTAGCGAGGTCGCGATAAGCCTTGTTCTTGTCAAACGACTTCGGATCATAAAGCTCGTGATAAGTTTCATCGGTAAACTGATTTACCGTGCCATCGGCAAGAGTATAGAACGCTGCCATTACACCGATGCAACCAACCTGGTCTTTCGTATTCATGTAATAGCGTTCGTCGCAAAGCGAAGCGAAGTACATACCAGCTGAAGCACAAAGACCATCAACCAAGGCTATAACCTTCTGACCCTTTGAGTGGGCATAGTCGATGGCAAGAGCATAATCGTTCTTTGCCCAAGCAGAACCGCCAGGAGTGTTGATGATGAAAACATGACCACGACAAAGAGGATGATCGGCTGCTCGCATCATCATGTCGCGATGGTCTATTGAACCATACGAACAATAGCCGCCGTTGCGTGTGATAGGGCCGTCAACAGTAAGAACCGAAACGAAAGGAAACGTCTGCGCATCCTCGTCATCAGCAGGGAGGCCCAGACACCAGTTGCCTCTCACCTGTGTACCATCCTCTGAAACCTGATATTCCTCTGGATAATAGATGTTGCCATCCTTATCCTTAGCTGTGACATAGCCACAAGTCTTCTCCGGCTTGCTGAAAGTCGCATGAGTATTCAGATTATGCTCAAGCGACTTGCGAATACCATGCACAAAGTCGGGACTGACCATCCACTTCTTTTCGGTAAGTATTTCAAATAAGCCTTTCATTAGTAAAATCTGTGTTTTGTGTTGTGTTATCCTGAATACAACCCTTTTACCTGGTTGCCTATGTTATCCGTATGCAAAATTAAAGACCAAGGTTTTTAACATTAGGACAAAAAAAGCCGCCATTCTCACGAATAGCGGCTCAAACATTATATTATAAGGTATCAAAAAAAATGGCTCACATCTTTTATTCTCGAAGCGTGATAGGTATTGGCTCCGACAAGGCTTGTGTGGTGGCTGTGAAGGTTCGCGCCAACTCAGTCTGGCTATTATCCGAGGTGCCACCAATACCGAATGTATGGGGTAGGGTGTAGCATAACTGCAACGAACCGTCCAGCTTGCGCAACACCACATAATACTCCTTATCGCGCATATTTCTGTAGGCTTCACGCACATTTTCGCCTCCATTTACCACATTAGCACTAATATCATAGGTATATATAGTGCCATTGCCCTGTTTGGCGAGCGTCATCTTCACTTTAAGATTCTCTACAATAACGTAGTTTTCGCCACTCGTAGCCAAGCGCAAAGCAGGCTCGGCAGGCAAACTACAATTATTGATATATAACACTTGTGCCATATTGAACGGCACAGGGATTACACACTCTTCCATTGGATAAAACATTACATCGGTAATGCCATCAAGGAACAATTCTTTGCATTTATTGGGTAGTTGCATTTTTGTACACCTAAAATGGTTGTTTTTTAACTTGTTTTAAACTTCAATTTAACTCTTGTTTACATTGCCCTAATCATCGAACAATACATCATCTACGAAGTAAACCTTCTCGCTTTCATCTATGTACTGCATATCAGCGCATGAATAGGCTTTGAAATTGCTATGATCCGAGCTTAGCCATCGATTGATGATGCGACGCATGGTGTCTTTTTCGTTCTCGTTCTGGTCTATGCCATAGCGCATCAAGAAACGCTCAAGCATGGCTGTCTGACGACGGCAAATTATACGCTTGTTGGATGTGCAATAGTCGAATGTGGCTAAAGCCCATTCTACGACACTACGCTTAAAATCGTCGTTCAGCATGATAAGCAACTGACGGATGCCGCGCGTACTCAGATTCCATGCCGGCGTGACCTGACGAACCACGTCTATCACCTCTACCTCCGAAGGTAGCTTTATACACAAATAGTCTTCTTTGTCACTTTTAGAGTATTCCTGTATTCCATAAAACCGTTGCACCTCGTCAAAAGACAAATATTCATGCGAATCGCGCTTTGTGACAATCTCACCACCGTTGGGGTGTTTGCCTTGCATCATGTTACGCCATTGTTGATGTGAGAAGCATTGCGGGTTCACCTTTTGTGCAACGGCAGGAATGTTGGTTATATACTTGCGCAGTACGAAGTGGTGAGGCATATACGGACTAAACACCAACGGCTCGTCCTTGGCAAGCACGTGCTTAGGCTCACGATTGCGGAAAAACTGGCAACGGCTGGTGGGTAGGCGAAGGTAAATGTTAGGCATAATGGTTATTATTTTGGTTTGGGCCGTTTGTATTGACTCATAATTAAATCAGTGGCATTGAAGCTGTAGCGCAATGCGGCATCGGTCATGTTGTTAGACTGCATCTTTCCAACCACTTTTTCTATCTTCTCGATGTCATTACGACTAAGACGGAGACAGAGCTGCGCCAAGTCAATATAGCAACCTCCTGACTCGGTATGACCGATAACGCTCATGTCGAACTTATCATTACGACCAAAGAACTGATTGAGACCTTCCACAAGGTCGGCTTCGGTGTAGACCTTAGCCACAGGATGTATCTTGCGATATTTGGCAGTGTACGTTTTCAGTCGTTTCTCGATATACTCGTTGATGGAGTCGGAGTAATCGAAATAAAGTTGGGCTTCGGGCGAATCAGCATCGCCACGTCGGGCAGACTTAAAGAATCCTCTTAATTGAGTAAGGACCTGCAGTACCGCATCAAACTGATTGAACTCAATGCTGCCATCAAACACCTCCCGCATATCGGCTTTCACGTCAGTAACAATACTCTCAAGCATGTCGGCGAGGAACGTAACCTTATCAAGATTAGCTGCCATGCGGTCAACACGCTCACGCATACCGTCCTTCTTGTAATCAACGTAGTACTTCAGTAGAGTGCCGAACGAAAGAAAATCATAGCTAACCTCTGAATGTAGATTTGTCTGCACGATGGAGGCATACATGGTGTCCGCCAATTTGCGGTCATGCTGCTGGATGGTACGCACAAGATTTGCCATTTCACTTGAACCAGTACGCAGACGTTCGGCAGACTTTACAAGTCGATTGCGCTTCTCAACGGCTTCGCTATAATCCGGATTATGAAAAAGCACGTCCAGTGTCTCAACATACTTGCTTGAAGGCACATCACGGAAGTTGAAAGAGTAGATGGTGGGCTGACTGCGCACCAGTTCTTCTCGCGCTTTGATAGGATTTGATTTAGCCATAATTTGTGCTATTTATCATAAGGTCGATTATCGAAGTAAAATACTAACGCTCGTCACCATCACCAGCAATGACATTTCGCTGCTTGCGAGAGGCAAGTTTTGCGAGGTTTTCTTCTGCCACATCTTCGAGCGTAACGCCCATTACTTTTGCCAGTCCTGCAGTCTGCCAGAGAATGTCGCCGATTTCTGAAAGCATAAGATGACGTTCCTCGTCAGATACATTCCACACCTGTGTATGCAAGATCTTGCCTTCTTCGTCGCGTTGTGTTGTAGTTATATGCAGTTTGCCCTTACGCATGTGCTTGCCGGCTTTGCTTGCAAACTCGCCGACCTCGCCTACGAGATTAGCAAGCATATAGAAGAGATTGTCACTCTCAGGCATACAAGTACTCATTGCCTTGTTCTGATATTCGTTTAATGTTAAATTCGCCATGATATATATAGTTTATATTGATGATTAAATGTCAAACACCGCAAAGTATTGGCGCATACGCTCAAGGATGATGTTGCGTATCTTCTCGCCAACAATCTTTGCATTGGGATGCGGTGTGCCGGTCTTGCCGTGATAGCGCAAGTCAAGAATATGCTTCCAGTCGGCAATAGTGTATGTATATGCCACAACGGTATAGGTGTCAAGAGGCAAAACACCTCGTGCATCCTGCGGCTTCAATCCCGCCTTCAGCAATCGGTTGTAGCCCCACTCGCATACTCGGCATACAAAGCCATACACCATGCGCTGCCAACGAGTGCCTTCATCGTACCAATGCGGACGTGCTATCTGTACGCCTCCCTTCTTCTCCATATTACAGTAGCGCGTGCTTTGCTCGGCTATGCTGTTGGGCGATGTGCGGTTGAGCTCGCGCGATGTGCTTATCTGCGTGGTTACTACCAGCGTCATGCGGATAATGGAGAATGCCTCCTCACACTCGTACTTCTGAGCCTTCTCAATAAACTCGTCCTCGCTGACACCATACGGACTAAGCGCGTCCATAAGATTCTTGTTCTCAAGCATGAACTGCATGTTAGTGCTGATCCATACCTTATGGTTCTTTGTGGCATAGTCGATGTAAGGCGAAGCATTCAGATACGCCCAGATGTAGTTAGGAAGACCCTTTTCGCTGGGCATGAAAAAGTAGACGGTGCCGTGACGATACATCGAGCGATGTCCGCTTTCCCAGAAGCCCTTGCAGCGTTCCTCGTCGCGCTTCTGAATGAAGGCTTCCACCTCCTCTTCGGTCATTCCTTCTTCTGGCTGCTTGCCCTTAGTCTTGTAGCATATTCTGCCCACTCTTGCTATATGTTGTGCAAGAGAGGTCTGCTGCCACCATTCTACTTGTGGCTCGGTGAATTTCATTGCTTATGAATTTTAGTTGATTATTTAATAGATAGTGCATTCTCATTCTCGATGCTTACACAATCATGTATCTCACACGCTGCACTTCTTCCTGTAAATCGCTTGGCGAATCGTTGTTGAAGATTACCGCATTGAAGAACGATAACGGCAGACACTTGCGCTGCTTGTCACGTGCCATACGTTCAGGAGTAACGCCTCGGCGAAGACGTGTACGCTCTTTTGCCGACACGCAAATCTTGAACAGCTCTATATCAGGAAACTTCTTGCAAAGCGACTTCAATCCGTCTTCATCAATGACATAGATAGCCTTGTCGCCCACCTGCTCTACGGTGGTCCAATACTCATAGCCGCCATATTGCGTATAAGCCAGCATCTTGTCGTGCGGCACAGCACACTTCTCCACAAAGTGATGTTCCACACCGTCAATTTCGCCTTCACGCTTCGGACGGGTGGTATAAGAACATATCACTTTATAGCCGCCCAAGTCGGAAAGCATCCGAGCCACAGTGTCCTTTCCTGCACCACTCGGACCGGTAATTGTTATTAATTTCATATCTCGTTTTTGTTTGAATTTTAACATTTGAGCAATCAGTAAAGGATCGTAAAATAACCGTAAAATATGCGTAAGCTTCGCATAGGCTTCGCTTTTTGCGAAAATCGGGGTGTTTTAGCCGCTTTTCGAGTTTTCGATTTAACGCTTGTGAAAAAGTGTTTCGTTGAAATCTTAGGTTCTTTATCCGTATATCTCCAACAAATCATCCCTCGTCAATGTGATTTTTTTATCCATACACTGCTTGAAGAAGAAATTTTTTGTATTGGAGTATTGGGCAAACGACGGCCACCTCTTAGCGAAGTCGCTCTCATGGTGTCCGCAAGTAGAATCCGCCGGACGGAATCGCGATACACGCTTCCAGAAGTCGTAACCAACCTGCCCTACCAGATGATAAAGAGACATTCCACAATACACCCACTCTATATATCCAGCATCGTGTCCTGCCATCAAATCTACATGTTGTTGCTCTACCTTCTCAACAAGTCGTTTCACCTTACGGTAAACTATTTCGGGGGTGTCATCATGCCAATCGCCAATGACAACACCATTCTTAGCTGAAGATCCATGGCGAGTTTCCGCATAAGATGAATGATGTAAGCGAGACAAAGGCAGAGGCATCACCACTTGGTCATTTAGTCCCGTATAGGCAGTTGCCTTCTCATTGATATATATATGCTCAGGATCATCCCATGACGCAAAACGTACACGACCTATATTACCGCACGACCTATCAAGCGTAATGCCACAAGCAGCATAATCCTTCAACAGGGCCTTGAACTGGTCTTTATGCCTGGCTGGATAAGCCAAGCGCACAAGACCGAAATATCCGCTGCCAGAGCATGACCGCATCAGCAAGGCTATCTCAGGGCGATATTGGCATACAAAACGCACATTATCGAACTGAGTAAGGTGCTTGTTGTCGTCGAGGTCTATGTCGATGGCGAGCCAGCCGGTATGTTGCTTCAAGTGGGTCTCCCGACGGCTCACCATTACCCGCTGTCCTGGATGTGTAAGGCTGTCATCTTCATATAGAGCGAACAAGCCGCTAAGAGTGGCACCAGGTAACTTTTTCTTTGTTTTGATATACTCCGGCATCTGCTTCGCCTTACTGCCATACTCCTTGCGCATAGCGCGAAGATGCTGCACATAGGGCTTCCATCTATCCGTCAAGCAGAACTCACGGATAGACATCTGCGTGATGCACTCGCCAGTTTCTTGGTCAACAAACTTTCCCTTGGCATCATGCGCATCTTGATATATGGAGCATATCTCGTCGAACATATTTTATATAATTAGTAACCATTGTATTTTACCGTTGCAAATTTAATAATTATAATTGATAAAAACAATTCTTACTATTGTTATTAACTTTTATTTTATTTATCAACAATTCTTACCGTTGTTTAACTGTACAAAGTCTGAAGTTTAGTTTTGAACTTTACAGCCTCCAAAAGTCCAAATTTTAAACTTTGAGTCCATTTTCCAAAAAAACGCCGAAAACTGAAAAGTTCGTAATTTTGAAAAACGCTTCTACTGTCCACCCAAAATCCACATCGTGACCCCCCAATGAATTTTTCAAAAAGTGATTTAACTTTCTGATTTTCCGCTATTTATCTATTAAAAGTTTAAAAACGGGGTAATTTTTTATATACTTATACGAGCGCAAAGAACAAAAAATATATAAAGAATAGTAGAAATAAGGCCATTTTTATAGTGTTTCTCTCGCTTAGTTGCCTTTTCTCATACCCCTTAACTTATTAAATATCAACTATTTACGCCATAGGCATTAATGCTACTAATTATATTGTTAGGGTTGGGGAGTTTTGAAAATAGGAAAGAAAGAAAATTGGCGAAATTTATATATAGTAGTAGCCTGAATTAGTAGATTTTTGGACTTTTGAAGAGTAGACTTCAGATAAAGTCCATGATTATTAGGTAGTTACGAAAATTCGAGATTTTGGACTTTTGGGGACTGAAGTTTATTCTTTATATGATAGAAAACAATAAAAGAATGATAGAAAAAGGTCGCCACGCCTAACGGCGCGACGACCTAATAAATGATTTGTTGCTTGAGAATATATGCTTTGTCACTTGAAAAGATTGCTTGCGGAAGATATGTATCGCAGTCCGCTTGACGTGGACTGCTTGTTGCGCAAGGTCACTTGTTCTTCATAAACTGATTAGCCTTTGTCATGCTGTCGTAGAGTTTGCCACGGCCATACATATCAATCTTGGCTTCGATAGGCTGCTCCAAGCGTTGCAGGAGCGTGTTTACGGCTTGCAGGAGCGCAATATTAGTATTGGCTTGTGCAGATAACATTTCATCAGTTGCGGACAGCTGTGGGGCGATTGTGGCGGATGATTCCGCAATATTGCCGTTGTCATAAGCTCGGCGACCGGAATAGTTGCGGTCGTAATTTACGAGAGCCTTGAGCAACTGAGGATTGTTCATCATCATTGCTTGCGTGGTCTCACGTCCGATTACCAGCTCGGGACCATTCTCGGCTACCAGGGACGGATGCCCGTTAATGGTAGTGGCCGTAGGCTGTGTGAGGAGCGACACACCGTTGTGTGGCTTGTTGTCCTCGGTTGCCCAATAGAGACTGCCATCGTTGCCTACGAACGGACGGAGGTCCTGCACGTTGCCGGAATCGTAGGTGAGCATACCGGAAACAACCTTCGTATTTGGACCTTTGGACGAACTTTTCTTCTTATTGAAAGCCGAACTTAATGCCCACTGCATCAATCCCGTAAGGGTTGACATTACTACAGCTGCTGCAATAGGTCCTGCAATCGGACCTAAGAATTGGAAACACTTACCAATAGCACCAGCTATAGAGAACGTCATCTGCTGTTCTGCAAGATCCGCATCAGCCTTTGCCTGTTCGTTATTGTTCTTTTGTTTCAGTTGGAAAGAAGTGTTCAAGAAGGTTTCCGTTCCTGCAAGCAATCCTTTTTGCGCCAACTCCGTACCCTTGCTTTGTTCGTCATTGCCCTGCTCGGTTGTCTTTGTGATATTCTTAACTCCCTTGTCGGTAGCCTTCTCACGGTCAGAGAGACCTTTCTTTGTTTCCTTGGTAAGGTCTTTTTGATGTTTCTTCTCTTCCTTGAGTTGGTTCTTCTTTTCTTTTTCGCTCTTTGAAGGTTTTTTAATCTGAGCGTTAAGAAGAGCATCCGCACCACTCATGGCAATACCAGCGGCAGCATCGCCAAAACCACTATTTCCGGTAACGGCACCGGCTACGGCAGTGCCAGTCTGTTCTGCCATCGACGTGCCCATCTGCCCGCCAAGGCTTTTTATTTCCTTGTTATAGTCGTCAATGGTTCCGTCGGGATGGCGTTTTTTCCATGCTCTTGGAGGTTCGTTAGACTGAGGAACACTGCCATCGGGGTTAGGCAACGGTGTGCCATCCTCCTTGGTATAGACAGCATCGCCCGATTTATTCTCGTAATGGTCACCAGTCCAGCGTACCCACAACGGATTAGACTCTGTGCCAAAATTATGCCAGTCGATACCGCTGAAGTCGGTATAATTGACTTTTGCGTTCGCACGAGCTGCTTCAATATCGGGCTGTGCCTTATCCTTACCTCGCTTGGCTGCTGCGTCATTAATGGCTTTCCACATCTGTGTGTTGACATCGTTGAGAGCCATCTTACCCCATGATTCAAGCATGGATTTAAGGGCAGATTTGATAGCGTCGTTTGCGCTCTCGGCATCATAGCGCATTTCTGCGAGAGCCTGTCCTACGGCAGCACCGAAATTCTCGATAGGCTGCACGAGTTCCTTCATCTGTGAGAGACGCGACTTCATTGCTGTAGCCATCTGATTAACATAAGCAAGCTCGGCTTCCTGACGGGCACGTTCTGCCTCGTCGATTAGCTGCTTGTTCTTCGTGTTGCGTTCCACAAAGGCATAGTAGTCTTCGGCAGCTTGCATACGAGCCTTCATCAGCTCTATCTCGGGGTCGGCTGTAAGATTGGCAAGACCGAGATTAGAGAGGAGGTTTGTACGCTTGCCGAAAAGATTGCTCTCGTTCTGCATCTTGCGTATGCGTTCCTGTTGGGCAAGATTGCGCTTATTGGAAGACCACCAAAAATCAGTGATTCTCTTAGCTTCGTCATATTTTTTCTTCTCGGCTGCGGCATAGTCGTCAGAATACTGGATAAGATTCAGATAAAACGCCTTCCAGCTTTCTTCGCTTTCGCCCAACGACGCTTTAATTCGAGCAGCCATGCCGTCGGGGTCATCCCCGAACAGCATCTTCATTAGCATACCTTTGCCATCCGTTGTTGAAACATCAATGGTATAGAGCTGGGCGAGACTCTTGCGAGCTGTCTCGTACATATCCTTGATGGCTTTCCTGCGCTTATCAAAAGCAGATGTATCGAGAACTTCCTTGCCGTCTACCATTTTCTTTGTGACAGTAGTCTCCTCCTTTGTAGGCGCGGCATACCCCATTTCGTTGAAGTTGTCATACGAGTTCTGCTGAACAATGCCCGTAAAGTCATGCTCCATAGCAATCTTACGGCGAGCCTCCATCTGCTTGAACTGCATCTTCAGAAGTTCCTGTTCGCTACGAGTGGATTTTGCAAAAATCTGCGCTGTAATGGAACTCATTGACATGCCAAGATTTTTGCCCAAGACCCCCATGAGCTTATGCAGGCCCTCAATGTTGTTGTTTAAGATGCCGTCAAGCAAATCCTTTGAAAGGTTCACACCTGTTTCGTCCGCTTGCTCCACCATATCAGCAGCCATCATCTTCTTCGCATCCTCCCACTTGTTTTCCTTGCCAGCCACAGCAAGACGCACCTGCGAACGGACTATTTCTCTGTTTTGCTTCAAGGGAAGGACAAACTGCTTCTGCTCGGCTTCGTCCATATTAAGAGATATGGCTTGAGCAATCTTAGCGTTAATCTGACGGTCGTAGTAGTTATCCACATCGTCCATGATAGCTTTCGCCTGGTCTTGCTTCTGCTGTAAATCCTCGCGCCAAGCACGTTTCTGATCGTTCTCCCTTCGTTTCTCTTCGGCTATTGCGTCTTTATCCTTGGCGTTGTTGTCAAGAGTGCCAGGCGTTTCGGGAGGAGTCGACTGGTAGTCTTCATCCACAAAGTTTTTGTAAGCCTTGTTGATTTGATTTAATGTATTGCCTCTTCTTCTGTACGCATTGACAAACCAAAGGTTATCACTATACATTTGGGCGATTTGCTGTTGTGTCTGAAAATCCGAAGCAGGACCCGCCTTTCTGTTTTTGTCGTAGGTATCACGATAGATATATCCATGTTTTCCTATTTTCCAGTTAAATCCATCAAACAAACCCGACTTGTCCTTTGGTAGCATTTTTGCCAGTTTCATAGTAATGTCTTTGGCACTCATTCCTGCTTTTACCCACCGGTATATATCCTCAAACTTTACGCCAAGTTTATCCAAACCTAACTTCTCTACATTCGCCATAACCGCATTGGACGCAGTGTTTACGTCATTGTCCAACTTAGGCAATGCCTGCTGCTTTGCTTGCTCACGCATACGGTAGTAAGTAGCCTTTTCAGCCTCCTGTGCCAACTCAGAGTAATGGTCGCGCAAATCCTTGACATTTTTGATTTCAATGCCAAGGTTGTCGATGTACGAACGGAAATCCCTGTTGAAACGCGATATAAGGCCTTGACGTTCCTTTTGCGAAAGGTTCTCCTCGCCCATCATTCGCTTGTAATTCTTGAGCTTTTCCTTTAAGTTTTCCGTTTCTACCGCTGCCTGTCCGAGAGTTTCGCGCCATGCGTTAGCTTGTCGCTGCGCTTCCTTTGCTGCCGCAGCCGCTTCCTTTGCCCGTTGCGTATATCCATATATAGCTCCTGCTACACCGATAATGATGCTCGCGAGGGCTATCCACGGATTCAGTTTCATCGTTTTGTTCAACGTGCTTTGCGCTGCGTTAGCCGCGAAAAGAGCTCTTACGTATTGGAACATGGCCTTTCCAGCCATACCGAGTGCCGCTAAATACTGATACAGAAGTCTCAATCCGGAGTAAACACCCTGCGAAGCCATGTAGCCTATGATAACTGGTAGTAATGTTGCAACACCCTTCAATGTCCATAATACCATTTGCAGAGCGATTTGAAGCGTACCTTTCAGCAGTGGACTGCTTGTCATGGTCTTCGACATCTCATACCACCATTCTGCCATACCCTTTACCGCGTCCACGCCATCGGGATTGACAAAAGCCTTCTCCCAAAGGTTATTGGCACGTTCGAGAATGCCTATTGCGCTCATCTGCTGCATCGAGTATTCCTTGCCTACAGCGGTGGCTTCCCTGAAGGCTTCTTGTGACTCGTAGAGATGGTCTTTCAGCATATCCACGTTCTTTGCCATAGTAACCATAGAAGAAATGAGTCGTTGACCGTCGCCGCCTACGTCTTTGAAAATTTCGCCAAGGGCGTTCATATTACCCTTCTCCTTCATCTTCTCAAGGATAAGGACAATAGCGTCCATTGCGTTACCTGCCTGATACATGCTATTGATGGTTCCGGCAGGGATGGCAAGGTCTTTTTCTATTAAGTTATGGTTCTTCTGCAACGCCACGATAAACTTAGACATGGCGGTGGCTGCAACTTCGGGCGAAGCCATCTGTGCGCTGAACGCACTACCAAGGGCAAGCAACTGGTCGGTTGTAATTCCGGCTGTTCGTGCCACACCCGTACATCGCTTTGCAAACTCGGTAATGTCGTTGCTCGTTGCGGTAGATGTAGAAGCCAACTTAAACATGGAAGATCCTACAGCTTCAATGGATTTCTCAAGTCCCATCTTCGGAATAAGACCTAACACTTCCGTCATCTTCAGCAATGAGGGGAGGGCCTTTTCTCCCATTTCCTCGCCGATTGCTACGTTAATTTTATCGGCGGCTCTTACAAATTGAGCCATACCTTCCACTCCGTACTTTCCTACGCCGAGCTTAGATGCCTCATACGCGAGCTGTGCCAGTCCATCCACGCTTGTTCTGGTGTCTATTTTGGCCAACTCAGTAGATAGTTGCTTTACCTGCTCCATCGTCAAGCCAGAAACCTTACGGATGTCGGTCAACGAACCTGAATACTCCAAGTTCTTCTTGATGGCACCCGTCACAAGGTCTTTCGCCTTGTTGAACATCGCAAACAATCCAACGTATGCCGTGAGGTTCTTCAGGGCTGTATGCCATGCTCCGCCCTGCTTGTTGGCTGCGCCCGTCACCTCGTCGATGTTCTTCTTTAGCTCCTTCATAGACTTCTGTCTATCAGCAAACTCCTTGCTCTTGGTATTGATTTGGTTCAGTTCCTCTTCAAGCTGTTTGTAGGCACGACGCAGTTCATCGAGGGAAGCCTTGCCTTGCTTGCTACGGGCGAGAATGTCGTTGAGAGCGCTCTGCGACATACGGGTACCCTTGAGAGTCTGTTCAAGCATCGAGTATTGGCGACGGAGGTCAGCCACATACTTGCTGCCAGCAGGAAGTTGCTGTATCTTCTGCTGTATCACTTCCATCGTGCGCTTGATGTCTTCGCCCGAAGCCTTGTTAGGCTCAGCCAATACCTGCTTCATCTGCTTCCAGCTCATTGATGCTTTCTGAGTCTTACCCGACACAGCCTCCAGCCGCTTCTCTATCTCCTGGAGCTCTTTGTTGTATTGCGCAATGTCGCCAGTATTTGCTGTAGGAGTATTGTCACGAGCCTCAGTAAGCGTGGTCTTGGCTCGGCGCAAATCGGATGCCGAAGCGTTTTGACTGGTTACGGTCTGACGAGCTTCCACAATGCCCATCTTGCCCTTGCGTCTATCCTCCTCAGCTTCCAGCTGCTTCAGTATAGAGAGGTTCTTCTGATAACCGGCATCCGATTTCTCCAATGAACCAACAAGGTCGCGCTGTTGCTTGATAGCCTTGTCGAGCCACTGGTCTGACTGATTGGAAACGTTCTTTAGTCCGTCGGCAATCTTGACGTATTGACCTTCGATAAGGCGCATTTGGTCGCCCACCTGCTTCATCTCGCTTCGTATCTGCTCTGCCCTCTTTAGGTCGGCATCCGAGCCAGTAAGACCTGCGAGAGCCGACTTGCCCGAACCCATAGCACGGCGAAGATCACGCAGTTTAGTATTGGCAAGGTCTTGCACCACCTCGCCCAATCGCTTCGTGTCCTCGATATTGTCACGCTGTACTTGCGAGAGAGCCTTTAGCGTGCGTTCTGCTTGCTTGCATTCAGCCGTATTAGCCTGTCCTGCGGCAGTCATCTTCTGAATGTCGGCAGTATATTTCTGCACAAGAGCGTCAATCTCTTCCAATACCTTCTTGGCTGTAGAGGCATTGGCCGTGATTACTACTTTTGCTAATTTTTGTGTTGCCATTGTTTTACTGTTTTGTGTTGTTAGAGTGTGATATGAATATCCGAATCCTCGAAAGCCTTAATTATCTGTGCTTCACCCTGGAATCCGTAGAAGTCAACGAGATAGTTTTGCATTCGCGTTTTCAGATGGCGAAGCTCCATCATAATGGCAGGACGTTGAGAGCGGCCTGCTCCATATCGTTTCCATGATTTAACGTAGCGTCTGGCGTAATGGGCCTTGCGTGCACTGTCTACGTCGTTATACTTAGTGCCAAGACCCACACCCATATCGACGAAACGCATATAGTCGTTATAGGTGAACTCATACGTCCATCCTTCGGGGGTGGAATTGACGATTCTGCCCTGGAACGAATTAACGCCCTCACCTTCGGCGTGCCATTGTCCGCGTGCCGCACGAGCTGCATTGACGGCTCTGAATCCGCTATAGATTTCCCTCGGGTAAATACATTGTGTCTCGGTATTTATCTTGAGCTGACGCAACACGTCGCCAAGATACCATCGTGCAGTGTCCTGAAAATCGAAGGCGGGCGACTGAATAGCTTTTGCCATGCCCTACCCTCCTATCCTTTTACGTCATCCTCTTTCGGCACGATATACTTGCCGTTGCTGCCACATGCGAAGTTGTATAGCGGTTGCAGGCTCTTCCAGTCCATGCCCACCACGAGCCATTGTCCGGCATAGATGTCGCCCACCATGCCGAAGGAGATGGAACTGGTGTCGATGCTTTGCAGCTCTGCCATCACCACGGCATCATCGGCAAAGCTGCGCTTTGTGACGGGACAGCGACCTGTGCGCTTCACCTCAAGAAGCCAGGCTATGAGGTCCTTGCAGTAGTCGGTGAGGTCGTTGGCCGTGCGCTCTATCTTGTTGCCGTCGTAACGGCCAAGGGTCTGCGGCGTGTCCTTCACTTTGGCGAGAAACCACACCTGGTGAGAGACAGATGCCTTCTTTGCGTCAACGAGTTCGCCGGTGATCAGTACGCTGTATAGCATACACGGCGAGTGAACGATGTTGGCGTTACGAGAAAAGATGTTCTCAAGGTCAATGTAGCGGATGCGGAAGAAACTTTGGTCTTCGAGGCGTTCGCTTTCGGGGTTATGAGATAGGGGCTTGTAGATGGAAGCCCAATGCTCAAGAATATTGCTTATTGTCATAGTACTGCTGATTTTATATTAAAAAACTACAGAGGACACAGAGAGCACAGATCTTTTTTGCTCATGTAGATGTTTATGGAAAACAAGGGAGGCAGATGTTCTTATCAATGAATACATCTGTGTTCTCAGTGTCCTCTGTAGTTGTTTACTCTTTCGCTGTTTCCTCCGAAGCTTCCTTCTCCTCCTTATCCTTCATCAGCTCTTTCAGCTTCACGTTGAAGTGTCGCTCGGTCTTGTCTGCCACAATCTTTTGAAGCACTCTTGCCCAAGCCGCTCCGTTGCATGTGCTCTCATTTTCGAGTATGCTGACAAACTGCACCAGGCAGAATATGGCGGTGAGTTGATTAGCGAGGTGGGTGTTCATGTAATTCAGAACGTGACGGTCGAGATATGAAGCAAGTGCTATACACAAAACGAGGCCTGAAAACATCTTCAACATTTTCGCCATCTTCTTGGATTTTAACTTCCCGTCCATCTTGCACTTCGGGTTGCGTTTTATCTCCTCTCGATACTTGGCGTATATACGACGGTTGCAACGCCAGGCGGTGTAGCAGTCGATGATTAGGGCGAAAAAGCACACCGTGATGAAATTGATTGATGGCTCAATGAGACACCAGAGCAAGCCGAGCACTGCGGCAATGGCTCGCGAAACATAAAAAGGGTTCTGCATAGTTGTGTTGTTGTTTTTGTGTTGTTATCCTGAATTTTCTACAACAAAGTTACTGATAAACTGCTCCGCAATGCGGACATGGGTTTAAGGGAAGAGTAAAAAACGAAGAGTGAAGAACGAAGAGTGAAGAATCCATGTGTTCTCTTCACTTTTCACTCTTCACTTAACTATTGGATTTTTCACTCTTCACTTTTCACTCTTCACTTAAACTCATGTCCGCACGGGGTACGGGGAATATTGTAACTTTGGCTATATAAAAAACACAAAACTATGTCAGGAATTACGCAAAACACATTAGCCCGCATCGACAAGTGGCTCTCCTACGGCACGAGTATGCAGACGGCGTTCCCCAAGCTGGAGCAACGCTACCGTATGCAGATATGCTCGGAGTTTTACAAACGATGGGTGCAAAACAAGGACATCGACCCACGGACGGTGTGCCGCAATATCGCCCGGCGCGACTATGAAATGTTTTTCAACCAGGCTGCGCAGGGCAACAAGGAGGCGCAGGAGTATGTGCTTGCGCTGAAGATTACGCTCGACGACGAGGGTAACATCTGTCCGCGTACTGTCACGGAGCTCAACAACGACGTGTTGGTGTGCAACCATCTTATACGTTTCTTTCAGACCGACGAGAGCCCGCGCCATAAGGCTATGTATCTGAGCAGTGCCGAGTGGTTGATACGCACGGGTAAACAGCAGAACAACGACCGTGCAGTGGACAAGGGTATGCAAGCCTTAGCTAATGTGTATGGCAACTTCCAGGAGGAGAAGGACGCTACAGACGAGATGCCGGATATGAGCCGCATTGCCATCACGCAGGACGTGAGCATCGTGAAGCGCGATCGCATCAACTACACCGAGGAGGAGAAGCTGCGCATGGCCCGCAAGTATGGTCTTACTACAAAAAACCTGCAGGAGATAGAGGACGAGGAACTGCTGAGTGAAGGAAAACCGGAGGAGCCAGATTACTTCGAATATATGGAAACGGAAAGTGAAGAGGGAAGAACGAAGAGTGAAGAATCCAATAGTTAGTTTAATCAATTTATGAATATAGACATTACACTTGCTGAAGCATTAGAACGAGCTTCGGCACGATTGCGGAAGCAGATGCTTCACTCGGTGGAACTGTTGCAGAAGGCGGAAACGATTGCTCTCAACTATGATGCAGAGCAAGGTTATTACCTGGCATTTAGTGGTGGCAAGGACTCTCAGGCTCTTTACCACATGACGCAGTTGGCGGGAGTGAGGTTCCAGAGTCACATGAACCTTACGAGCGTTGACCCTCCCGAAGTGATACGCTTCGTAAAGAAGAACTATCCCGAAGTGGAACTTATAAAGCCTGGCAAATCAATTTTCCAGCACGCTGTTGAGAAGCAAATTTTGCCAACAAAGCGTGTGCGTTGGTGTTGCAAGGAATACAAGGAAACGGCAGGTGCCGGCAAGGTCACGCTAATTGGTATTCGCAAGGCAGAAAGCACGCGCCGAGCAAAGCGCAATGAGGTGGAGATAAACAACCGAAAGTTTAGCGGCGACCTCGACGGGTTGGACGAATACCGACAGGAGCAGAGGGCAAAACGTGCTCGCCGTAAATCTAAAGAGCAGGGCGTGAATATCACTAACGCTGATAAAGAACAGACGTTAGGTTGCATACACGGCAAAGAGAGTCTTTTGATTTCACCCATCATCTATTGGACCGAGCAAGACGTATGGGAGTTTCTTAATGATGTGGTGAAGGTCCCTCATTGCTCGCTCTACGACGAAGGCAGGCATCGCATAGGCTGCATCGGCTGCCCTATGTCGTCTGCAAAGCAGAAGCGCATCGAGAATGAACGCTATCCGCATATCAAGCGCAACTGGATAAGGGCTATCAAGGCTATCCGAAACGGGGGGTATTCAAAAGAGAATATATCTGGTGGAACATCCGCAAGGACTGGATGCCTCTCAGAAACGTCAGAGGATTGCTCAGGACACAGGCGACTACATCAAAAATCCAGACCCGGGACACTGGACGCGGCACGATTCTACAAACAGTCGGACTGGGGGGGGGGAGAAATCTCAAGAATACGAGGAGCAGCTATGCCGACATTCCGCATCTGCAAACAATGGATACGAACCAACGACAACTGGGGATAAGAAACAGAGGTGTATGGAATCTCACAGCGCCAGGGTTTTCCAACTCCTCTTCTGACCGCTTGACAGAGGAGCAAGAAAACGAAATAGCGGAAAATATCTACGACTGGTGGATTTCGGGCAAATCATACAAACAATGGTATGTCGAGAAGTTCAAGCAGATGAAACTGGATTTGGGCGATTTTTAAAAACACAAAACACTATGTATATATCAATCTTAGATTACAGTCGCGGAACGGTCTCCATCATCAATGATACGGAGGATGTGACAAAGGGTATGCAGAACGAGGATATTTATGAAATGCTCGACGCTCTCGGCTTTAAGGAGAGGAAAACCAACTTTATGATTACCGAGGAAGATCCGTTTACTCAGCAAAACGAATATGTCACGTTGTGCGAACTTCAAGGAAAGGAGACTGACAATGGCTAAAGACTGGGTGGGTGGCTCGGCTGCGGTGTTCAAGACATTAGGCGCGAGTAATCATGCTGATGGGGACAGGCAGCGTGAGGATTACTATGCCACTGAGCCGAAGGCGACGGAATGGCTGTGCAAGCTGGAGCGGTTTGAGGGCAGGATTCTTGAGCCGTCGTGTGGCGAGGGACACATGAGTAGAGTGTTGGAGACAGCAGGGTATGAGGTGGTGAGCCGCGACCTTGTAGATAGAGGTTACGGCGAGGTGGCCGACTTTCTCTCTATTGACAATATGGAATGGGACGGCAACATCGTTACCAATCCTCCCTACAAATATGCGCTGCTGTTTGTGGAAAAGGCTCTGAGCATCATCCCCGAAGGAAAGAAGGTGGCGATGTTCCTGAAGCTGACTTTCCTCGAAGGCAAGGCTCGACGCGCTCTCTTCCGTTCTACCCCCCCCATTCGTGTTTGGGTAAGCTCGTCAAGACTGAAATGCGCTATGAATGGCGACTTCGACAAGTACGGCGGCAGCGCTGCGGCTTACGCCTGGTTCGTGTGGGAGAAAGGATATGAGGGCGAGACAACCGTAAAATGGTTTAACTGATAGAAAAAAACAATAGAGAATGATAGAACTGAATAAGATATATAATGAAGACTGCCTGGAAGGGATGAAAGCCATTCAAGATAATTCCATAGGCCTTGCGGTTGCAGACCCTCCTTACTGGAAAGTAATTGACGAGCAATGGGATTATCAATGGAGAACTGAGAGCGATTATGTGGAATGGTGCATTAAATGGATGAAGGAGGTTGCGCGAGTTTTGCGTATAGGTGGAACATTCTACTGCTTTGGTTATTTCAGAATCTTAGTCTTGCTCATTCCTTACCTTGAATCACTTGGACTTGAATTAAGACAGCAAATTGTTATTGATAAGGGTATGCGTGTCGTAAGCGGACGGGCTACACGAAGATACAAGATGTTTCCTAACGTAACGGAAAGCGTACTCTTTATAATCAAAGACAACAAGAAATTTGTAAAGCCATTCCTCAAAGAACGCCAAGAAGCATTAGGACTGACTGCCAAGCAAATCAATGAAGCGTTGGGGGTTAAGTCTAATGGCGGTGGCATGTGGAGTATTTACACCGGCAATAACGTATGTGAGCAATTTCCTACGAAGGAGCTCTGGGACAAACTTTCCCATGTACTCTCCTTTGATTGTCCGTATGAAAAAGTCGCTCAGACATTCAATCCGCAAATAGGAGTTACTGACGTGTGGTCTGATATTAACTTTTATGAAGAAAAACATATCCATCCCACTCAAAAGCCGTTAAAGCTAATCCGTAGACTGATAAAAGCCAGCAGTAACGAAGGTGATATTGTCTTAGACCCGTTTTCGGGAGTGGGAACAACGCAGGTAGGCTGCGTACAGACCAAGCGCAACTTCATCGGCTTCGAGCTCAACAAGGAGTATTACGACAAGGCTTGTAAGCGCATCAAGTTGGAGCAAGCGCAGTTCACGCTGTTCTGACAACTCAAAAATGGATAAATCCTAATCGCCAACGGCGACAATTCAAAACGAATAAATGATATAGAGAATGATAGAACTGAATAAGATATATAATGAAGACTGCCTGGAAGGCATGAAAAGGATTCTGGACGGAAGTGTGGATTGCATTGTGTGCGATTTGCCGTATGGTACTACTGCTTGTGCTTGGGATAGCGTAATTCCATTTGACAAGTTGTGGGAGCAATACAAGAGAATCATAAAGAATACTGGTGCTATAGTCTTGTTTAGTCAGCAACCTTTTACGTCTGCGCTTATCATGTCGAACATAGATATGTATAAGTATAATTGGATATGGAAAAAGGAGAGTGGTACTAATTACTTAAATTCCCATCATCAACCATTGAAGATTACAGAAGATATATGTGTTTTTGGAATGGCAGCAACAACTGAAAGCAAGAAAAAAAAGTATATGGAGTATCATCCTCAAATGATTAAGGGGTACAAGCCTTATGCCTGCAAAAATGGCATTCAACGAAAAGACGCTGCAATGGTACGAGGAAAATGTCAAGCACAGACTGGAGGAGCTGTGACAGTAAGTGATGGTTCTCGTTTCCCTATAAATTTACTCGAATTTATTCGGGATAAGGAGAAGATCCATCCCACCCAAAAGCCAGTTGCTCTTATTCAGTACCTCATCCGTACCTACTCCAACGAGGGCGACACCATATTAGACAACTGTATGGGCAGCGGCACCACCGCCATTGCAGCTATCCGTGAAAAGCGAAACTTCATCGGCTTCGAGCTCAACAAGGAGTATTACGACAAGGCTTGCAAGCGCATCAAAATGGAGCTGGCGCAGCCTACTCTCTTCTGACAACACAACTAACAACAACACAAAAACAACACATGGGCAACAACAGACACAAGTACTTCAACAAGGTGCCGCCATTCAAGCCGGACCCCGAGCATTACACACGCAAGCAACACTCCTGGAAAGCTAAGGAGGCTTACGAGACGGAGGATGATGCTTGGGAATTTCTTCAACAAAATCCGAAGCTCAAGGCACAAGGATATACGGTGTACCGATGCAGGACATGCAACAAATGGCATGTGGGGCATAAAATAAATAAAACGAATGGTAATTAGATTGCCATTCGTTTTTATATTAACTATAACCGTTTTCTCGTCTTGCCCTTATTGTGATCATAAGGATTGCACTCCTGACAGATGTTTTTTCTTCGCATCATTCCTATAGGAGACTGTTTCCATTTTGCATTACAATCTGGGCATTTCCACGAAAAAAGCAAAGTGGAAAAAACATTAACCTTGTCTGGAGACACACCATTATTAGCCTGTAAATCCCAATAAGGAATTAAACGGGGATTTTTTTGTGAAATAGAATTTTTCACCACCTTGGGATATAACTTTTGATAAATCGCGGAAGAGTCTTTCAGCAAATCAACCTTTACACAAGACAGAGATAACATCTCACATAATGTATCTAATAATCCCTGTAAATTGAATTTGTTGTAATCGAAATAAATGGTGTCTTCAGAATGAGTTTCGCTACACCATTCCTTTATGCGAATCAACCTAATATGCTTTTGTGCCAACAATTCATCCTTGCGTAAATCTCTCTTATATTGGCGCGAGTTGTTGTGATACATAACTCCATCATACTCTATACAAGTATTAAGTAATGGTAAATACATATCCATCGACATCCTTGTGCCTGGGATGTTTACCCATTGCTCAACGGTAGAAACTTCTTTTAGATAAAAAGCTATAGCCATTTCTATAAAAGAGGAATGTATAGTAGGCCGACATACAGGGCAAAAACGTCTTGCTCTCATGTTCTCAGGCGCAGCCTTAAAAACATGATTATTAGGACAGATCCAGAAGTATTCTTTATGAGACGCAGGAGGTATGTCATTAAGAGTTACATTCCCATTCAGTGTTGGATGCCACCATGAAGCGAGGACGGGATTTATTTCCGCAAAAGACAGATACTTATTTGTCCTTTCTGAAGATCTGACTTTATCACGGCGTTCAACAGCTTTTCCTTTTGCGCATCGCTGACACAAGGGCGTTTTTCCTTTTCTCTGATATACGAAAGACTGCCACCTGCTGCCACATTGGGGGCACTTGCAATGGATTTTATAGCGACTACCTGAAGGAACAACTTGAGGGGTTATTTTATTTGCATCAAAATCCCAAACACCCATTATTTCTGGAAAATCAGCGCAAGACCCCGTTTTTGCAATAATCGTTTTTTGATATGTCAAAGCTCTTCTTTTCTTCTCACAGTCCTTGCAAAAAACCATGTGATGCCTATAGATGTCTCTAACTGCATGCTCTACAACGCTGCCACAATCTGCACAACGGATTTTTACTTTTGATTGAGAGTTTTTTCTAATAGAATGAGGATCGGGATTATCATCACACCATAAGTCCATTATAAAAGGAATATCCGCAACAGATCCGTATTGAATATCGTTCTTTCTCTTCCTATGCTGATTAACTACTACCCGATGACAATCGGGACATAAGCCTTTATGTCTATGAACTTCCTCCGCTGTCGATACGAATGGAGTAGAACAACTATCACAAAGCCAAGAATACATCTTGCCGCTTTTAATTCCTATACAGGATGGATCTTGTCCTTCGTTTCTACAGTAATCCCATACTCTACTAAGTATCGGATGGGAAGCAATACTAACAGAGTTCTTTTTTAGCATCTTCAAATCAAGAATTAAACGTTGCTTTCAAGCAATCAAAAAGAACCTGTAAACCAAGACTATACTCTATGGTATGTTCTTCTTCTGTCGGAGGATAAAGAGAAAGATGTTCTATTACTGACGTTACTGCATGTTGCAATGTGTCTTTATCCATATCAATAGTTACATTTGTCTGCCGTACCATATTACATTTCTATTATAAAAGAAGCATAGGGAAAAGACACTTGAAAAGCAAAGTCACCTTTGCACAAACACCCGCAAAAACTCACTATAATTGCGAGAGACAACATTAAGCCGTTGTGGAGCTTCATTTTCTTTTTCGTTTTCATTTGTTTTGAAATGTGTAGCATTAAAAATTAAATTGGCGGCGTGTCTCCGTTGCTACAACATTTCAAAACACCCATAAATGGGAACTTAATGTTCGGAGACCGCCGCCTAAAGAGGGTATCATAATCCCTCCTCCATGGTGGAGGTGGTAAGTATTCATTTTGTTTGTTCGGTGGGAAATTCACAGTTCCCTATGAACAAATGGATGTTTTGATTTTTTATTGTAGCACTGCAAAGGTAGAGACTTTATTTGAAAACTCCAAACTTTTAATTCTAAAATTAAAAATTGAATTTTAAAAAAAGAAGAAATCCGAGCAAAACGTATAGTGATGATGTCCCGTTCAACTATTTTTTTATGATTATTTTTACAACAACACAAAAACATAAAAATGAAAGAACCACATCAGATATACCTGAATAAATTTCAGCAAAAGTCCCTCATTATGGAAGCGAAAGATGAGAGGATTATAGCGGCTCGACGTACTGGAAAAACCGATGGATTGGTTGCGCCATACGTCTGGGCTGCCTCTAATTCCATGCCTGGTATGCTCGGTGCATGGGTAGCTGTGAGCCGGCAACAAGGTTTTAGTAAAACAATCCCTGGAACATTGGCCGCTTTGGAACGTATGTTCGGTTTCGTATTAGGCATTCATGTAGGTTGGGGACGCCCGCCTAAGCATGCAAAAGAGAGCATATTCAAGCCCAAGAACTATGACAACGTGATATGGTTTGCAAATGGGTCTTTATGGGTACTTATATCGCTCTCACAGACTGCCTCTGCCAACTCTTACACGTTCTCGGCGATGGTGGGCGACGAGGCGAGGTTCTTTCCTTATAAGAAAGTGACCGACGAGTTGATGCCGGCGCTTTCGGGCCAGACGCACCCGTTGGGCGACATCAACTTCTCCGACTACAATCCGATGTATAAAAGTACACGCTTCCTCTCGGATGCTTCGCTCACAGCCAAAGGTTCGTGGCTGGAAAAAGAGGAGGAGAAGTTAGACATGACCGTGGAGACGGGTCCATTCAAGAGCAAGACCTACCGATGGGTGCAGGAGCAGTTGGAGGAATACGCCGACAAGGTGATACGCTACAACGACCTGCTGTATAACGCCAAGAAGACCAGTCACTCGGTTCATGTGGTGTCGAATGAACTGCGCACAATGATCCGTGCCGTGGCTCTGAAGATGATGAAGCATGAGGGACAGTTCAAGATTATGCCCAACCATGGTCTACACGTCACAAAGGGTATGGTGGAGATGGCTGTCAACTATAAACTTATTCCGCAGGAAGATGCCGAACTGATTTACGATTACGAATACCTTATCACGCCTGAAGAGGATTTTGAGATGCAGATGTTTCTGCGGTCAAAGAAATTCTCCGACGGCTACCTGCGTGAGCTGCGCCGAGTAGCTTTTGTGGTTCGTAGAGCAAGCACTTTAGAAAATATTGATATTCTGGGTGAAGACTATATCCGTCAGATGAAGAGAGATCTTCCACCCTACACTTTCGCAGTCTCGATTCTCAACATCAAGGTGCAGAAGTCAAACGATGGCTTTTACTCCAACCTCGACATCGACCATGTCCACGGTTATACAATAGACAATGATGTACTAAGCCAAGCTAATTTTAGTACGCAAAAATCTACTGGCATCATCAACGGCAAACGCATCACAAGCGAGAGTTATCAGCCGGACTTAAAAGAACTGTCCGAGCGCAACGACTGCCGCATGGATGCCGACTGCATCAACTCTCTACCTTTATATATAGCTCTCGACTACAACGCCAACATCAATACCTTGGTGGTCGGGCAAATGTACGAGCGCGACGGCATGGACTGTCTGAACGTCATCAAGAGTTTCTATGTGAAGAACGAGCGAAAGCTGCGTGAACTGATAGCCGATTTTTCGGATTATTACGCACCGAAGCGGGCCATCAACCGCGACGTGACGTATTTTTATGATGCCACGGCAAAGCAGGGCGCATCGTATGCTTCATCGGACGAGCGGTTCTATATGACAGTGATTGCAGAATTAGAGAAGCGAGGGTGGAACGTGACCGCCATAGATATGGGTGCTCCTGAGAAGCACGAGGTGAAGCACAAGATCATCAACGACGGCTTGGCTCACCTCTCCTACCCTGCCATCCGCATCAATCAGCCGAACAACCCAGACCTTATCATTGCCATGCAGCTCTGCGAAGTGCAGATTTCGTATCGAGGATTTCACAAAAATAAGTCTGAAGAAAAAAAGCCCGAGAGCGAAACGACCCTCCCCTTACAAAACCGTACCGATTTTACCGATGCCTTTGATACGCTGTACTTAGGTTGCAAGTTCTTCCGTGTCGGTGGCGGTTGGTTTGTGCTGCCGAGTGGAAGGTGAGGGAGTTTTGAGTTTTGATTTTTGAGTTTTGATTTTTGAATTGTGCGCTACGCGCATTTTGAATTGTTCATTTTTGATTTTTTAGTTTTGTATAAGAAAGACGAAGGGCAGCCGTTTCACAACGACTGTCCTTCCAACAACCTAAAATTTACTTATATGAATGATTTTACTTCTTGGGATGAAACGATTACAAGAAAACTGGCAGTCTGCGCCACACGCCACCATTCGGCTGAAACTCTTCCTGCCATTCTCTATATTCTACGTCAAATTTTGCACCATAAAAAGCCAAACCTTCGAGAGGTAGGCTCTCAATAAATTCTTCCTGCTGCTTACGGGTCATAAAGTCGTTAGGCATTAGGATAATGCGGTTGCTACGAGCATGGGCAAAGAACTCTATTGCAAAATCCCCATTCGTCAGCATATTCTTAATTGCCTCGTAGTCGTACTTACTTTTAGGTGAAAAGTTAATGCCGTCCACGTTTCGGTAGAGTCTACATGGATAATTATGCAATTCCTCATGGGTGGACATTATATAGCCAGAAGTGTAGACATATATTTGCTTGATGTTAGAATAATCAAAGCGCAGGTGTGAACAAAAGTCAATAATGCCGGGCACCACGAACGGTTCTCCACCAGTAAGCATAACAGTATGCGCAGCCTTCAGTTCCTTTACAGTCGCCACGGGAATCGTATCGGGGTCGTACTGCTTATTGCAACAAAACGGACAGATGCTGCTACGAAACTTGTTTATTATCAAGTGTATGGCTCCCTTATCAGCTCCTGGCTCGTCAGTATATTTACGGTTTTTTTTCATAATATCTATTGATGTTCTTTTTATTCCGTCAGCATAAGATGATAAAACTTAGACTATCGACACATCATACTTTTCTTGAATGAGCGTCAAATCCAAATCTTTTATCATCAATTTAATTTCTTTCTTTATCGAACCTTTAACTCCATAGACCTTATAGCGTTTGCGATGCAAGAGCAATTCCTTGCAATAATATTCGAGATTAGATACGGCATGACCGGACAACAATACATCGTACATCCGAACAATCACATCTGCGGCATATTCGTATGCCGTCTGCTCAGAGAGGTGTAGGCTTTTGACGCAGTAGAGCATCAAACATTCAAACAAGTAGGTTTCCACTCGCTTGTTTACCTCGCTCATGTCTCCCGTCTTGAAATAATGCAATACGGCTTGGGCATCAAAAATGGTATTTTCTATGCGTTCTACCTGATACTGATAAGTGCCTCGCTTGTGATAATAATTGGCTACGGCCATGCGAGCTGCATAATAATCTTTTTTCGTGACGATGCCGAGATTGTCAGCACAAATGTTATGTATGTCTCCATCCTTATATTCTATATACGCATGATTATCGTACCCGGGGATGAAAGCAGAAGCGACAAGCTGGGCAGCAGAAAAATACATCTGCTTTCTCTCACGCATAATGGCAATGCGAGCCGTTAGCTTTTTACCGTGCCTACTAACAGGGCGAATTACGGCTTTAGGCTTTCCACGATAAAGAAAGTTGCCTTCTCTATCAACGCATAGATCGGCTAATTCGTTACAAGGACTATATTGTTCGGGTATTTCCTGTTGCATTGGTTTTCGGTTTATCTGTTATATTTAACTTCAACATCTAACTGAACCCCTTTAGTCATGTATGCCTCACACTTAATCAGCTTACCCTTCTTGTCGTTAATGTGATTTCTATATCTCACGTTATACTTCCCCGTGTGGTAGTCATAGAGCGCATTGACGTTACTCATAATAAGATTATATTCCGCTTGCAGATATGGCTTCTCAGACCGCTTTGCCAAAACAATCATTCTTTTGAAAAGTACGTCGTAGGCACTTTGTAGACCGCGGATATATGCGGCATAGAACTGAATCTTACTCAACGGGATTTTCATTTCCGGGTTGCTATTAAGTTTTTCAATAGCAATACTTTTTGCTTGCTCGTCACACAAGCATTCTTCTAATTCTTTTTTTGTCATGGCTGCTGTTTTTTTATTCACTCTGCCAACCTATTCCGCATCATCGACAACCAACTCACTACAGACTGATAATCTGTAGAACGGAATCTATAACGCTTGTAGTTGGCTGTAATCTCGCCCACCCAACGGATGCGCTGCTGCTTCACAAAGCCAACACCTCGGACCACATAACCTGCCGAGCCGCAGCCTCGCTGCTCACGTCCTTTCACGTTGCGCTGTATCTCCTGGTAGATTGTGCCGGTACGCTTGGCACCACGAGAATGGGAAGCAAATTGCTCGCACATATCACGCTGCTCGGGGAGGGCACGTTGCGCCTCCCTCGCCTTGCACCCCATTTGCTTTAGGTATTCATGGGATTTCTTCAATCCGTAACGATGTCTCAGCCTCGCTAAGGCGTGATCGCCAATGCCCAAGTAGAACATAATTTCCGTATTGGGCATGTCAGCAAAGTTGCTGCGCAGCCAGCTCACCTGACTGGGTGTGATATTGTCGCTTTGCGCCTTCATCATCGCCATCGTTGCGCAGTCCTTGCTCCATCCGTGCCGGATGGCGAGCTTGCGTAATCCGGCACGGCTAATGTCATACTGAGCACAGAGCGTCACGTTGGTGGTGGTAGGATATACCATAGCGAGAGAACTAATCTCCTCTTCGGTCAATGTACTGTAATGTCGCATAGGTTTTCTTTTGTTATTCGCTCCATTCCTCCTTAAACATATCATGTCTTGCTCCCATCAACCACGACTTGAGATTGATGTAACGGTTGTTGTCGAGGTTTGCATCGCGCCATTCGGCATATTCATCATAGGACATATTGTTCTCGATGATACGCACCATATCTTCCGGATTTAGCACGTCGGATTCCTCGAAGTCACACGCCCCACCTACCTCGTCGCCAATCCAATACCAATTACGACAACCATCAAACAACTGCTTGTTTACGGCATCGGCAATGTCGTTACAAGCGTCCTTGAAACGCTGCACAGCATCGTTTTTTTTCTTATTGTCTTTCTTCATTATTAATCTTTGCTCTTATAGAACGGCCAGTTGATTAAACGTCTTCATCTTCGTCTTGATTGTTATTATCAAAGCCGTAGTATGATACAGACGGAATTATTATTTTGTTCATTATTTTCAATTTTTAAATTATAAAGTTTGCGGGGCTAAATCCGATGGCAACGACTCATATACACTCAAGTCGGTCCACCAATCTTCTTTCCCTTCTTGCACGTTACGGTTCTCGGGAATGAAATGCTGTCGCTTTTCTTTTATCCATTCATCGGGTATATACGCTTCAAATGAAGCCATTCGCCTGTTCATGTGTCCAGGGAAATAAAGCGGTCGGAAACGGCCGTTGAAACGATAGCATGTTACTGTCACCATACCTTTGGTTTCGGGCGACTTGAATGTGATGGTATATCTATTGCCTCGATGCAGGGCTGCGAGCGCATGTAGATAGTCCTCGCTACCGCACTCGCACACCGTATTGCCATCGCGCTTACGGAAGTAGCAATCCCAGAGATTACGACGGAAGATGTACCAGAAGAAGTCCATATCGTCGTTGGTCATCTGCGGTATGTTACGGAACACTATCTCACGCCATACGTGCTGACGAAGATGTGAGCCATGGGCGAAACCTTCAACGGCTGCAACAAAGTCGTGGCGGTCAAGACTCAGATCTATCATACAATATGTATTTTATATCCTCGTACATAGCCATTTCCACCTTCTCGCCATCGAAATGTCCAAGAGCCAGCAGATGACCGTCTTCTTTAGTAGCGTCTTGAAATGAGGGTGCATCTGCTCTCACAACGAAGATGTCAAATTCCTTGATAAACTTGAGCTGTTCAAGTGGGATTATAGGCATCTGCTCACGAGCGTTCTGACGAATACGTTGAAGGTCTTCTTTGGTGAGCATAGCGAACTGAGCCTGTGCCTTACGCACAGCTTCGGTCTCCACCTTCAGACGATGAGCTTCGTAGGCTTCTTGAGCGATGTTATTGTTCTGCCACATGGCCACCTGGTTGAGAAACTTCAAAAAGCCGCTTCTTCCTTCGGCTAATTTCAATTTTACCAGAGATTCTTCAATGACAAGTATCTTATCTCGGCGCTGCCAATGTATCAGCCCGTGACGTTCAAACTCATTGAGAATTGCCGAGATAGCAGATAAGTCGCGCAACTCTTGCAACTTATTTTGCTTGTTTCTTTTAAATGGATTCCACATATATATATTGTTTTAAGTTTATAATTCTGTTGAAAAATTCCTCTATCCTCACGGACCGAAGAACTAAAAAATCTCATAATAGTTTTACAAAAAACGCATACGGCATATTCTCACGAACAAGCCGAATAATAATAATCTTGAACAAAAAGTTCTTTTAACACTTATATGGTTTCACTAAACCTTTTAGCCATGAATTTAAAATCCTTCAAATAACAAATATGATGAAAAAACAAAAATCTCGTTAATGTGTTATAAATCTCGTGCCGTCTACTTCAAGCACAAGTATGTCATTCACAACCCTTATCTCACCACTCACCACGAACTGCACCTTGCGCTGATGGCGGTCAGTATCTACAGCAAGGCAGACACACATACCTGCGTCTACATGTCCGCTCTTGGTAAGGAACTTGATATAGAACGGCATACGCTGCACGTTCCTGGCTGTCTGCGGAGGATTGAAGCCCGTGACACGTTGTCCCGTGCGAGGGTCATCCCATTGCCATTTCTCCATATATCGACGAAGCTCGGTGTAAGATTGGGTTGGTTTCTTCATTTTTGAATTTTGAGTTTTGAGTTTTGGATTGTGCGCTACGCGCATTTTGAGTTATTGAATTTTGAATTTTGAACTGTTGGCTTTACACCCTTTGACTTTTGATTTTCTTTTAATTCTCAATTCAAAATTGAACAATTCGAAATCGCCAACGGCGACAATTCAAAACTCAAAATTCAAAACTCAAAATTCAAAACTCAACACTCCCGAAGGGGCGGAAACTCAAGGTGTATGAACCTGTCTATTACCTTATCCTTTATCAGTTTTACGCCTCCGGCAAAAATCTTCTTACGCTGACGCAGTACGTCGGGGAAGAGAATATTGCGGAGCGAGTTACCCCAGTCGGCTGTAGAGTTTAGCAGGTGGGATGGGTGGAACACGAGCGTGTATGCAGCCAGTCGCACATCGGTCTGCGGACGGTCGTACATCGGTCCACTAAGTGTTAGAGCTCTATCCTTATTGTAGAGCACCATGTGACTGCTCAGGTCGCTCACGTCGTCGCTTTGCGCATAGATGATGCGGTCGGCGTAATCGCCAAGGTGTTTTGCTATGAGCGAGTCGCACGAGCGGTAGGTGGATAGCACGAGGTGGGTTATCCATCCTCGCTCAAAGCATTGCTCAAGAAACATGAATGTCTCTTGTTTAGGCGAAGGCATGGTGAACACCATAACGTGAGGGTCAATCACGAGGTGGCTCACTGCCTTATAGAATTTCTCCGCTGTCACGTCGCCATGAGTGTAGAACGTGAGCTGACGGTGGGGAGCCTGGTTGACCGCCTTGGGCAGCTTATTGTCTACGCAGCAAGGCGGAATGAAAAGCAGAGTATCGTCCATATTGAGTTTTGAATTAATCATTCAGCATCATCGGCATTGCCAGTGTCAACACTTTTGGCGCGGGTTCGTCGGCGGTGAGCACTACGGCGTGTGTACTGTCGAGCAACTGCATACGTATGGTGTCTGAAGGGATTGAGTTGATGCAGACCTGAACGGCTGTTGACTTTAGTCCGATGAAGAACTTGTCGGGACATTCCGAGTTGGATATGAACACCTGGTCTTCGCCCGACATGGCAAAGTCTACGTCGCTTGCCGATACGTTGATGAACATGCCGTTCTTCTCTACCTTTACCAGATTGCTTGCACTGCTTGAGAACAGACTGACGCGACGCAGAATGTCTATCATTTCCTTCTTGTTGAAGACAACGAAGTAAGGGTTGGACTTAGGAATCACGCTGCCGTAATTCGGATATTTGCCTTCCATGTGCTTACAGATAAGTTCGGTGTCGCCCGACGAGAAGCGTATGGTGTGGCCGTCGTTCTCGATGCTGATGTCTTCGCATCCGTCGAAGGCAGATAGCGTGCGGAAGTAGTTGCGGTGGATAAGCGTCTTGCAAGGTTCGCCTTTACGGAAGAAGTCGCTACCTCCCTTCTGCGGGTCGTTATTGTGCGTAATCTTGGTAAGGATGTATCCGTCGGTGGCTGCAAAAATTACTTCCGAACGGTCGTCGGCAATGTCTACACACAGACTGGATAGCGTAGGGCGAAGCTCGTCTATCTGCACGAACTTATCGGCGGTATCTATCACGGAACGGAACAACTGACCGGGCAGACTGATGATTGTCGATTTTTCACTATTGGGCAGCACCATCTGCGGATAGTCCTCGCCTGAGAAATACACCATACTTGCCTTGCCCGACTTAACGCTATCGCCACTGCCGGTGCAATACTCTACGGTGAACGTCTGACCGTCATCTACCACTTCAATCGTGACAACACAGTCGGGCAAAGTACCTAACAGCGAACTGAGCATCTTGATGGGCAACACTATCGGCTTGTCGAACTTGCCGCCACACAGAGTGAGTGGTGCAGGGATAGTGAGCTGCGCTTCGGTGGTGAATGATGTAAGGAAGAACTGACCGCCTTCGTTACGTGTCAACAGCACATTGTCGAGAATGGCTATCGTGTTCTTCGAGCCGATACACTTTGCCGACTTGTTGAGGGCAGAGTGGAGGGCGCGGGATGATTGAGCTTGAAGTTTCATGAATTTTGAGTTTTGGATTTTGAATTTTGAATTGTTGCGCGTTGCGCAATTTTGAGTTTTTGAGTTTTGAATTTTTAGTTGTTTCCGTTGGAAATTTTTTGAGTTTTTAAGTTTTGAATCGGCAATTTTCAAATCAACATTGAACAATTCCTAATCGCCAAAGGCGACAATTCAAAACTCAAAACTCAAAATTCAAAACTCTTAGAACGGCAAATCCTCGTCTTCCGCCGGATTATAACCGCCAAGGTCTACGCCGCTTGATTCTGCCGGTGCCACATAGCCGGAGGCTGCACCTGCTACGCCTACATTCGGTGTAGCATAAGGCGACGGCTGCTGTGTGGGCTGTGGCTGGTAGAGCATAGCCAGTCGCTTGTTCAGACGCTGACGGATAACCTTAAAGAGGTGGGTGTTCTCGTCGGTAGGGTCTTGGTTCACGATGTCAGGGTCACGATCCTTATTTGCCTCCTTCACCTGCTCCACGAGCTTAGGGTATTTCTTTACCGCTACCTTGACGAAATCTACAGAGAAGGACATCTGCATTTCGTGTGTTGGAACAGTAACGTTTGTGTCGCCACGCTCCATTGCCGAACGACGCACGGTGTTTTTGTATTTCTCGTTCAGTGGCCAGATATTCACACGCATCTTCGCCAGTGTGCGGTCGGGCTTCTGCGGATGTTGCTCCACTTTGATTTCATTCAAGTCTGCCGGAACGCAGACATACACTCGCTCGGGATTGTTCTTGTCAATACCCTTGAATACCTACGCTCCGTTTAACGAGAGCAGGTCAATGTTGCCGTTGTAACTTGCCATTTTGTTTATAGTTTTTATTTGTTTATTTATGTTTACCGTTTAATATAATCTCGCCCTGCTATCGCTCATATCGTCCATCGTGCGCACCTTATACCATTTCTTCACTCGGTTCTTCGGCGCATACACCTTTGAAAGCCCGATAAAGCTGCTGCAAGCGAGGTGCAGAGGACTGATGTTGCCGCCGAACAGCGGGGAACTCTGCTCCCTGCAACTACATTTTATGTGGTCGTAAGAAATGCAGTTTTCGCATCTGGGGGGGTGAATGTTCGCATATCGTATTGTTTTATTTACATTCTACTTTAGAAAAAGAAGGGCGTAGCACTTCATAATACTCTATTTGTTCAATGTCATCAACAGAATAACTCTCGGTGCAATATTCTTCAAAGTACTTGCAGCGTTCTTTCCCTATTGGATAGTCTATGACAGATTTTCCTTCTGCATCAATCTTATCATAGTCTATATAGCGACCTTTACATGGTGTAAACTTTTCAGAAATTTTAGGAGTGAATACCAACAGAGCATCAGGACAAACAATCCCCTTCAATCGGCGAAAATCCTTTTTAGCCTGTTCCATGCCACCAATTCCAAAACAGAATCCCTTTGCCGTGCTTGCCGTACCACGTTTCTTACTGTGGTCGGTAGTATTCTTTAATGTCTCTCTATGAAACAACTTAGCTATCTCAACAGAAGACATGAAACGGTATAATTTCATAATCTATCTTTGTTAAAGATTAAACATATACGCCTACTCCTCCACAGCCAATTTCAACTTTTCCTGCTCGATATACTCATTGCAGTACTCAGCAGGGACATAGGTATGTGCATAGAACTGTGTGGCTCCAATCACGCGAAGAGTCTCGCGCTCGTTCAGTATCGTGCGATAATAGTGTTTGATATAATCGAACACGATGTTCTTGGCTGTTACCACATCATAAGCCCATACCACGAACATATCCTTTGTATGTACGCCAGCTTTCGACCTGGTATTCTCTGGCTCATACATCTCGGTATCAATGAACGAAGCCTTAACCTTGAACGGCTCTTTTACAGGAGCATCTGCATCTTTTTCGAGTTCAGTTTCCTCCTGTTCAATGTCTTCTTTTGTGCGACCGATAAAATGAATACCTTCTATTATCTCCGACTTAGCGACATATATTGACTCGGCACCCTCAGTCTTAAAAATTTCGTTTACAGCACCCTCTGCGTAATCGGCTGCAAGATTTTGTGCACCTCGCAAAGAATCGCTGCGCACAATAAGTACGGCGTTATCTCCCAAACCATTGCGCACCATCACCTTTATTGGCATAATCCTATTGAACAAAGTTGACTCCTTAGCACGATGCGGAACGTCCGTTATCACTACCTCCTCGATTTTATTATTTTTCAATTCTTCGAGAACTTTGTCAGTAACCATACATCCTCGATGCGCAATATTCTCAGCACGCTCTATAACGACGTTCTGCTGAGTGTCCTCGTCAATAAAGGTCTCGTTCCAAACTCGGTTTGCTGACTCCGCCAAATAATGGCCTACTGCTTCTGCTACTGGCACTACCTTAGTCTGATAATCCTTTCTAAGCATTATTTTCTTCATACTCTATAAATGTTTAAGTTATACTTTCAGTCTAATTAAAACGGCATATCCTCTTCCTTAACATCCGGCGCAACAGCCGTGGGTGTTGTAGCTGCAAGTGCCGACATTCGCCTGCCCTGCTTGCGCGTCTTGTTGTTCTCCCAGCGTTCCTTCTCTTCATCGGTGAGCTGTACGATATTGCCGTCATCGTCGCGGTATGGCAGCGGGTCAGGCTGTTCGGCATATTGCTTAGCTATACGTTTGAGTTCTCGGTAATCCTTCGGTATTACGTCCTTGCCAGGGCGGTAGAAGAAGAACACGTGCTTTGAAGTTTGGAGATAGCGGATGAACTTCGGCTCGATGGTGTTGTCGTTCTCCCACTCACGACCGGTGAAGTATTCTTGCGTAACCCATGCCTGCAACTTAAAGCACTTGCGCTGTTTGTCGCTCTCGTTCTCGAAGAGGTGCTTCGGGTTGCAAGTGATAGACATATTCTCGCAAAAGTCGTATATCTTCTTCTTGAAGGTGGCTCGGCTATACTCCTTACTCTTACCTTCAGAAGCATCTGCCCAGTCGCGCATGAACTCATTAAACATATCATCCGTACATATCGGCACACCGTAAACCTCATTGCGAGAGAAAAACCACTCGAAGTAGCGCACGATGCTCTCGGTGAGCTTCTGCACCATCTGACGGCGACGCACATTGCCTTGAGGTGCAATGGCAAAAGTGTGATAGCGCATCAGGAACTGCACTGCTAAGGCGCAGAGATAGATGGTCTGGTTGCGGTCGGTGTCGGTGAGCTTTGCAGGGTCAAGCGTGAAGTTCTTCATCACGTCCGAAGGCGATCGTGGCGGCTCGTTTTTCATAGAGTTGCCTCGTGAGAAGCGATCTGAAAAACTAACCAAGGGGAATCGACCTACGGTAGAGCCTTCATCATCCGACAATGGGTAATTGGATGTAATGACGTGCAAGGGCGATTCTTCCATTTTCAGGGAGATAGGATCGCCATACTTGCGCTCTACATTAGTGCCTCGTGTCACCTTCACATAGAAGTATTGCAAGGGGAAACCTTTAGGTCGGTCTTCCCAATGTACCGTTCTGTACTTGCCTGGATATTTCAGAATGTCGGTAAGGCAGTTTTTTGCGCTTTCAATATCCTTAAACGACTTCATATCTATAGGCAGCACGTTTACGGCTGCATCCACCACAAGATTTACCATTACCGATTTACCACTACCGCCACTCGCCTGCTTCTCGTCAGGAATCTTATCCTCAAGAAAGTAAGGGCAGATATTCTGCATACCATCCCATGAACGATAGCACAAACGCCCGATACCGGAAAGCATATTGGCAAAGTGTGCATTTTGTATAGCTATTGCATCAGGCGTAAGCGACTTCTTATTGCGCTGGGCTTCCAATTCTTCTTGCCAAAGCACGTTTGAACAACCGCGCACCACACGAAGTATGGGCCATAAGTCTTGCTCGCGCTTGCTGCGCCACTCTACCAGCCATCGGTAGGTCTGCGCCCACTCCATAAGGTCGGAACGCATCTGCTTGATTTCTGATAGAGAGAACACCGGCGAACCGTCCTCATTTCTCATTGCCTCTTTGGTATCAATAGACCGAAGCCTACTCTGATATTCCTCGTTTTCCTTAATAACGAAAGGAGGATCGAACACTCGCATCGTGAAGTCATACGGCTTCTTGGCGAGCGAGGGGATGAAGAAGTTGATGTCGTCGTAAGACACCGTGCGGATGCTGTCGGGCGTTATCTTCAATGCCACATTATTGAAGTAGAAATACTCTGTCTTGGCATAGAACGCATCAGCAAAGTTTATCACCATACTCTGCAAACCTCCCGCAGACTTCTCGTTAAACGTCTTGTCTATCATGTTTGCGCAATCGGACATCATACGTCGCTCATTGTCGTTGTGCCGCCAAGCCTGTTCCACATAGTCCATCAATAGAGTTTTTGCAGCTTGCATTATGCTCTTTGCGTCGATATACTCGACAAAGCATTTGTTCAGATGGATATATTGGCCCACGAGGTCGGTGCTCTCCGGGTCTATCATACGATAATAACCGTGACAAGTCATAAAGAGCCATAATCTTGTGGGCGACACCTTACAGGTAGGCGGCTTTAGTTTTCCACTTCGAGGGTCACGCGGATATTCTATCTCAAATGGCTCCGTGTTTCTTGCTCCACGCAATCGGGAGTAAAGCGGAAGGCGAAGGTCATGATCAAACTGAAAGTTTTCTTCAGCGTTCATGGTATATGTCAACAGATAGTCGCGCACCGACCTTGGGGAACATCCGAACAGCCATTGCCAGCGTCGGCAATAACGTGAGCGGAAACCTTCGGGCAGCATTGCATAATACAATGAACTAAACTTGGTGCATATAGCTCCGCAGTCGCGCTGTGAGGCAATATCGTTGGGGTATAGGATGATGACGTGCTCGGCAAATCGGTTCATCTTCTGATATTGCACAGCCCTGAAATCAAGATTCTCCCGTTTCCATTCGCCACGCTCGATATACCAGAAATTTCTCCGTCCGATGGAGAACGCCACGTGATACCAGCAGAAGTCTTGAAAATGCTGGTCTTCTGCCTTGTCAAGGCGCAAGGAACGCATGGCATAATACACGCTCAATGCGTCTTCGGGTGTGCGGCAAAATACGATGTTGCGAGCCTTTATCTCGGCGGTGGGGATTTTCACGTCCACCTTTTTGAACGTACCTTTCGGTTCTCCGTCCTTGGTCTCGTTCTCTTCCCACACCTCCTTGGTCTCAGTATATTTCTCTTCGGGGTCGTACTTTGCAATGGCCGCATGAACGGCTGTGTTGTCGCTCTTGCGCTGATCCATCGCATATACAAACACATTGTCGCCCATGAGCCACTTACTCACCTTCCTCACGCTGTGCTCCTCGGCGGTAGAGAACACTATTGGTTCGCTCCCTGCCATTGCCGGACGAAAGAAACATCCGTATGAGTTTTGCGGACCTATCTCCTGCGAGGCGAAGCATACGAACAGCGGATTCCAGGGTGTGCCGTGGATAATCTCGCTAACATGCTGACCGTCACGTATCACATCAGGCAGCGTCACGCTCAGAAGGGAATAGATACGGAAGTCCTTGTTGAGCATGTCGGGCGTAAACGTACTGCCAAAGCCGAAGCGAGGCAGCCCCTTGTCAAGCGTCACCTCACACCCAAGGGCTGCAAGCTCTTGTGGCGAGAAGTCGGTCTTCGGCATGAAAGAGAAGGTCTCGATGGTCTGCTGTGCCCGAGTACGGTAGTCCATCTTGGCAAACACCTCTGGGAAGGCACAGCGCACCTCATCGGTATCGCCATACACATCCTTTGCGAGTCTCTGGCAGATACGCTGAAGACTATATCCGTGCATCGGAAGATTCATCTTGGCTGCATACAGCTCGATGGCTCCATAGCCAGTCTTACCCGTACGGGTGCATTTCCATTTTACGGCACCATGCTCTGCCATTCGGTTGTCGTCAACGCCCACACCCGAATACAGTCCACCTCGCTCATTCTCGTAGATAATGAAGTGAGGTGTCTGCTTGACATCGGCATCCGCGTCCTGTCCCTTCTTGCAGATAGGACAAAAACACGCGGTCTGACCTTCGATGCGCTGCTCGTTGGCAGGCTTCACGAGAAGGTGCAGGTCGATGTTGGCGAGACGATTTATTATAGGATGAAAGAACATAGTTTCCCTTTATTATTTAAAAGGGACAGCCGACGATGTGCCAAACTTCTTTCAGCCTTGCTCAATCTCCGAGGCCTTCAGTTCCTTATTACTGGCGAGGCTTACTTATAGGAGGGCGTTAACGCTACCTCCATCGTCGTGCTGTCCTTTATTCTTTTTGCTTTTACATTTGTTATTTATAAGTTCAGAAACGTCTCCGTGCGGAAGTGTCGGATGGTGCAGTTAGCCAAGTTCTTCATGCAGCTAATCAGCATCAGCACGAAATCCTTGAACGAAATGAAGCTCTCATTAAGATCGATTATCTCCACAGCCACACGCCAATAGCATTTGCCGTTTTTCACTCGGCAGGAATGCTCATTTCTTACTATTATATTCCCTACATTGCCTTGCATCATCGTGAACAACTTCTGGCACACATCCTTCACTAAGGCGAATGGAGCGTGGAAGAGCAGCACTTTGTTATCGCTGTCATAGTCGCGCACGGTCTCGGTATAAGCTATACGGTGCAGATATTCACGATGCGTAGGCCGTCCTTGCCTTTTGTTCCGGCGGTTGGGGATATAGGGGTAATTCAGATACTCGTGGTTAGGCATTATTACTCCGGATATTTCAGATGAGTCAATTTCTTCATCATCTGCCACGTTGAATATATGCTGCGCTTGCAATCAAACACGGGGTCATGCTCCGCACCCCTCTCCACGTCCTTATAGTCTTCCACAAGGTCATAAGCCTTTTCTGGATAATAGAACACACCACACGCATTGCATATCAGTCGGGCTGCCTCATAGAGAAATGTACGATGGTCGCGAAAATAGGTATAATTTACAGGGATGTTGATATTCAACTTATAACAGATATTACGCAAGATAGCTATGTCAAAATCTGAGCCCTGCGCCCAAAGACACACGTCCTGATTGCCATGCTCTTTTTTGAAGTCCTCTATCCACTCAAATAGGTCCTTAACAGCCACTTCGATAGGTCGGCAAGGCAACTCATAGCTGTCATTGCTTAACAACGAGGCTTTCGCTTCATCACTCTTTGCACCCCACCATTCTGCGGTCTTGCCGTCGAAAGTGTAATTGTTGACGAACATACTACGAAGGTCGATGTGGCAAGAGAATACACTTGAAGGATCCTGTGTACTACCATCTTTCAGATTATAAAAAGGAGATTTCTCGCTATCTCGCTTCCATGCCACGGCACCAATCGACATTACAGCCGCGGTAGGAGTCAGAGAACAAGTCTCAAAATCAAGCGTAATATCAAGCATATTTTTAGTACATTATAATTATTCGTTAGTTGTATAAGAAGTAAGAAGGGCTCGTATGCCTTCCTGCTCCCACGGTCTCCAGTTCTCGGTGGTGAAACGCTTTATCACGGTTGCCGCACTCATTCCTCGCTCGTTCATGTAAGCAATAAACTTGTTGCACATACCAGCGTTCACACGCTTTAGGCAAGAATAGAATATACCGGGCTCTTTGCTCTGCGCCAGGGTATAGAGATACCCCTTATCACCTTTCACCATCTGTAGGTCGTTCTCGTCCACATATTCTAACAATGGCTGCGACACGTCGGGCAATAGTAAGAATTGGCGTTTACACTCATTGATGCCATCTATCTCCCATTCAGAAAATCCCTTCTGAAAGAAACGAAGGTAGAAAGTGGCAAGAGTAAAACCCTTCTTTGCCAAAGTCACATACAGAGACTTCTTGTCTTCAACCGACATGTCATCTGTCTGCAATGGTGTGTATGATCTTGTGATTTTTTCAACAATTTCCTTGGTCATCTAATTCTTATTTCTTAAATTTGATGCAAATATAATTCTTAAAATTGAAATTATCAATACTTATTATTGATCAAATCAATTCTTTTGCATTTTTTAATAATTAAAGGTTCTACATTAACACTTATCACTATGATGTACCAATACAATTTCTCGTTTCTTAATGAATGGCTCGATGCTAACCCAGACATCCCCAAAGGTGAGATTCTGCAAGCTCTCGGCGCCAAGTCTAACAATCGTTTTAAGGCGTGGATAAGATGTGAGGGGCCGATGCCCGTCATCAGTATGCTACGACTCTGTAACACGTTCCAAATTCCTCTATCTGCTTTCTTCCGCGATGTAGATGCGGGCGCAGACGGAGCTGTTGTGCCTGGCATGCCTACACCTAACGATATTCTTGAACCAGTACAAGGCTACGCAAGTGGCACGGAGGAACGTCAGCACGGAGAACGCTCTATGCTCAACCCTCTTGATGTACGCATTACCCCATCAGTAGTGCCTGGCGTTGTTATGAAGCCGAGAGAAGCTGATGATACGCAAGAGACTGCAAAGCCTACTGCCAGCAACACTGTAGGCGAGAAGGAAAATACGAGTCTGCCTATAACTGACAATATCAGTGACGCTAACCTTGCGGCTATCGTGGCATTAGAGAATAGGCACATGACACAGCAGCATCGTCTGCTCGATGTTATTGCCGAGCAACAAAAACAGATAGCTAATCTCACTCGTATGCTAAACGAAGCGAAACACAACGCAAATATGAACATGGGCATGAACGATGGCTATATGGTCGCTGACCATCCTACACGTGATTGACATACAAAAAAAGCGTTACCTATCCATCACGGACGGGTAACGCAAAAAAAACTAATCTAAACTAAAACCTAATTATTAACCACTTATGATATACTACTTATTTATGTTCGTTTATCGCTGCCATCTTGCGACGATAAAACTCCTTTTCTTCTATCTTCGTTAGCGTCATGTCGGCGCTTACATACGGAACATCGGCATACCAGAAGCCTTGATGCAAGAACACGATGGGGGTGCTATTGCCAAATGTCATGGGCAATGGCAGGTTGTCTTTAGTACGCTTCGGCTGAAGGGTGAGTATGCCAAACAGCTCGGCCTCACTCACGACTGGCAGGGCATTCATCTCTTTCTCCAAGTCGGTGCCTTCGATGGGGAAGAAGAACACACGTCCGTCGGGCGACACTTCCTTGTCCCAACCGTCACGTCCAGTAGTGTCAGCAAACTCCACGGCTCCCACTCCACCTGCCATGCCTTCAGGCGACTCGTAGTAACTACTCGCGCCCTGTCTTTCTACCCATTCACGCGCCTTTTCTTCGGCTTCCTGACAACGGAGCATAAACGCCTGAATGTCTCGGCCAACATTAGATGTAGCCGAAATCTTGTAATAATAATGAAGTTTCTTCATATATTCTTAATTCAAATTAAACAATTCAAAAATCACCTTAGCGCAGCGTAGATTACCGGCTCTCCACATTCATCATCCTTCATCTTAAAGCCTCTCACAGCCAACTCCTGAAGGTACAATGCCAGCGGATCGCCCAACGGACACACCACTGCCTTGAAGTACGAGCGAAGCTGATAGTCGGTAAACATGTCGCAATCTTCACGCCAATGGTCGAGAGGCTTGTATTTCTCGCAGAACGCCTCTATCTTGGCAGGGATAACGAAGTCCTGTAGCGTCACTTCCGGCTGTTCCGAGAGTTCAACCATTCCTCTGTCTTGTCTTTTAGCCATGATAATAGTCCTAATATATATAATAATACAAAAGCCCAGAATGCAAGTTCCTTCATGGCTTTCCACATAAAGTCTTCAAAAGAAATGTCTTTTATCTCTTTTGTGTTCTTCTCCTTCGTCACATTCGTGCTGTCCTTCTTTGCCCAGTGGGTACCCACATTCAGCCTGTTGCTCAACACAAGGCTGTCTATCGTATGCTGCATACGTGATATGGTCGATTCCAGATGCTTGAAATGTTCCTCGTAAGAACTATTGCGCTCATAGTCACCCTTACGGTGGATGGTGCGGTCAGTAGTGGTGGTCTTGTTGCCTTGAGCGTCCGTGCTCTCGGTCACTCGCTCCTGGACGGTCTCCTCTCCCCTACCCTTCTCGCTTGTGGTGCCGGACGTATGACTCTCGTCTGTAACAAAAGCAACAGTGCTATCAGTCTTCACATCCGACTTCTTCACACTGTCCGTAATGGCTTCAACCGTGCTGTCCCGTCGCTCCTCGCTCTTGCTACCTTCCGTCTTCCGCGAAGCAGCACAGCCCACGAGCATGATTACAGCCATAAGCCATAACATAATATTTCTGATTTTTTCCATATATATGTCTTGTTGGTTTCTGCGTACAAAATTAGAAAAAGTCGCTGAGACCAACAGGACAAAATAAAACACCGCTTACCATTGGGAAGGGTAAGCGGTGTGAATGTTTATTGTTTTACAATCTTATAGTTCAGGGAAATTTTCTTGCCGAATATCTTAACGGCGCATTTCTGCGCATGGGACAAAACGGCAACATCGACAAAATGCTCTTCTATCATTTCTACTTGAGATTTATTCTCCACGCCCAAACATACAGCACCATCCTCAAACGATAGGTACCTAACCTTGCTCAAGTCGGACGCAAGTTGCTTATCAATCAAGCGCAAAAACATCTGCCACTCTTTTTCACCTGGTTTCACTTCCTCGACTTCAGCAAAGGCAAAAGTCTGTTGCTGTGCCTCGGCCTTCGCGCTATGCTGCTTTATCCATTGCTCCATAATGTAAAACACGAAGTCCTCCATCGTGCCACTCCATCTATGCGGCTGCTCCACTGCCTGGGGCACGCCATTATAGGCATACGCCTTGAAGTCGTTCCAAAGGTCTTCTGGAACATCAGCAACAAACGTCTTGAGCCGTTCTTCGTCGAGTGTAGGGTATAACGACATCAGCTTGGTGCACAAACGCTTTTCTGACGAGCCACGATGCAGCTCCAAATCTCGCGCCACACCCAACGGCGTGCGCTTAATGTGAAACTTTATTTTTTCAGGATTGCCTCGTTTTGCGCTGCCTCTATAAATAGGCTCGTAACCTTTTTTTTCTGGGTCGATGCACGAGAGCATTATCTCTATCTTATTTTCCTCACATAGTCGTTCCATGTCGCCACGCGCCACATCTAACACCTGTTTGCGGAACTGTGAGAATTTCTGATATTTCTCGGTAGTCACAACCTTTGCAGGTTGCGTATCGTCGCTTTTCTCAACGTCTACCTTAAACATTCCCAATGCTTCTTTTAACTCACGGTAATCTATAGCAGGGTGCATCTGTCCCTTGCTCGCATACTTCATCAGCAGGAGATAAAGACGTGACGTGTAAGCCGAATTGCAGAAATAGGCGATACGTTCAAGATGATTAAAATATCCATCTGTCATATCAAACACAGCTTTTGCAACCTCTATGTTTATCGTGACCTCGATATATCCGTCACGTCGAAACTTGCGTACTTCCTGTCCGTCCTCATCAATCTTAATCTCACCGTCTCCAGAATAATTGAAATCTTCGCCTTCCCGTGACGTGAAGTTCTTTGGAATAAATATCTTACTGAAGATTGGCATGTAGTCCTCGCCTTTTCTAAGTCCTGTCTCCGAATCAAACCGAGGAAGATGAAACTCTATTTTCTTCATTTGGTTTATCACCTTCACCGACTCGTCATAATGACTGCTATCTATGCCGAAGTCAGCCAGGCGCAAACGTATCGGTCCCATCTTCAACAGATCTTCTTTCGTTATGCCCCCATTAGGACGTTCTTTGCTCAAATAGCGGTGTTCGTTCAAGAACTTGGCAAAATGGTCTTGCAGCCGTCCGCTTACCAACAACATAACATCCTGTTGTATGAGGGAATAGCTTTTAGCGTATGATGTATAGTTGACAGGAGTGTTTATCCAGCGCAGTTCATTCAAAGCAAGTTGAAGTTTGCCTTCTTTGTCTTCTTTTTTCGCTTTCTTTGCCATAACCTACGTTTTTATGTACTTAAACCTACGTTTTTATGTACCAAAACCTACGTTTTTGTTTACCAACTCCTACGTTTTTGTTTACTTCATATGCTCTAACTAATTGATTTTCAACTCCTCAAAATCTCCTTAATATAATATAATATAAACTATTATTCTATTCCTTTTGAAAAGGGGAAAAAACATATCTTATAATTATATTATATTAAGAGGTTCCGAGCGTGTTGATTATCAGTTAGTTATCTACGGTGAAGTAAACAAAAACGTAGGAGTTAGTAAACAAATCCGTAGGTTTAAGTAAACAAATCCGTAGGTTTTGGTAAACAAATCCGTAGGTTTTATAAACCCAAAACAGCACACTTTTGTAGTGACTTGGTAAAAAGATTTAGTAGGATTTTACCTTACTTGTTTCGCTCTATAAACTCATGTATTGCTTGTAAAGCGAGGTCCTTCAACGTGCGCCCAGTCTGAAATTTCATCATTGTCAACTGCATATAATCCTCCATAGGCACGTTTACAACGATGCCGTTCTCAGTCTTTTTCCCCTTTGCAGCAAATGAGGTGTCTGTCAGAGTTCTTCTATGATTACGCCCTTTGGCTGCTTGTGTCGAGGTGTTTTTAGCTTTATTCTCTGATGCTTCATTCTCTTTATTGTCAACTGCCGCCTCATTCGTAGGTTCAGTTGTTGTTTCTTTTTCAGACTCGGGCACAACAGCAGAAGATTCCTCTTGCTGTGTGCTCTGTGTCAAAAGGGGGGCTTCGCCGTTGTCCCTTATATCTTCTGCCACTTTTTTCACTGGCGAATCGTTCCAATTAAATCCCATTGTTATCTCTTTTTATTGATTCTTGAATGTGTCAACTATCTCTTTTGCAAACGCCTCATAGCTCTGGGCTGCGTCACAGTCAGGAGCATAAGTGAAGATGTCCTGCATCATCGCCTGGGCTTCCACGATCTTTGTGCGACGCGGTATCTCTGTCTTGAACACATAACTGCCGTATTCCTCGTCAATATGTTTCGAGAAACCCACGCTTGCCTTTGTGCGCTTGTCAACCATCACCTTCAGTAGTCCGCGAAGCTCAAGGTGGGGGTTTATCTCGTTTCTCACTTCCTTTGCCCAGTGTATCACGCTCGACGAGCCAAATGTTGGCAGTGCCTCAAGCTGCATGGGAATGATGATGCCTGTCGCCACCGACATGGCGTTCTTCGTGACAAGGTTCATGGCTGGAGGGCAGTCGATGATGATATAGTCGAAGGCTTCTATCACACTCTGCTTGCCACCCTTGTCTTCTGGAAGCATTACGGGCAATGCGAACAACTTACACAGCACTTTCAATGGGTTTAACTCGCGCAGCAGAAATGGCTCCACGTTTAGCATGTCTTCAGATGAGGGAGCGATAAACAGGTTGCCGTGATAGTCCTGCTTGTCAATGCTCACCTGGTACACAGGCATCGCAGTCTTGTCTACCAAGGCTTCGTACATTGTGCCGTGCTTGTCCTGACGATCACGCCAACCGCACAGCAACGACACGTTGGCCACCTGAGCGTCGAGGTCTACAATCAATACTCTTGTTTCTGGGTTCAGCTTGATCAATCCGCAAGCCAAGTTGTGAGCTGTTGTGCTCTTACCTACTCCGCCTTTGTCATTCACAATGGCGAGAACTTCTCTGAGTCTTTCCATATTCTTTAAGTATTTAAATGTTAATAATATCTATCTAAATACATAAGTACGAACATATCTAAATATCCACGAACCTACGAACGTATAAAAGTACGAACGTATATGAATACGTAAATACGTGAGTATCTTTGTATCACGTTGCAAATTTAAGAATTATAATTCATATATCCAAACTTTTCAGCCTAAATATTTATCTATCTACGTAAATAATTATCAATGTATCTATCTACTTACTTACCTATCTATGTAGATAAATAAAAACATAAATAAGTAAATATATAAATAAGTAGATAAATACGTTAGTACTTACGTATAAACGTACATAGGTATATATGAAAATACGGAAGTATAAAAGTACTTAAATAAGAAAATATCTTAGTACGAAAGTATAAACCTATTCCCATTCGTCATTTACAGTTATGTCCACACGCCAGTCATCAGAAGAAACGGATGAACCCGATATTTCTTTAACATCGGATTCAACCGTTTTACCGGATTTTATCCTACAAGCGACCTTACCAGGTTTTCGCCCTTCTCCGTCAGCTTGTACACGTCCTCACCGAACATGCTCTGAAACCACTTCTCAAGATACCCTGCTTCCACGAGTTCCTCCAGTTCCGGACACGCTGGCTTTCCGTCTACACGTCGATAACCCGCAAAACCTTTCTTCTGGATGTGCTTCAATGTTGCAATCTGACTCTTTGTAAATTTCTCTGTTTCTGCCATAATTCTATAAAGTTTTAAATTGTTAATAAAAACTGTGCGATATATTATTTCGTATGGAGCTTCTTGTATTGCTCGTCATCAAGTTGCCCCTCCTCGTGCAGGTGCTCAAGGTAGAGTCGTGCAATGATCCCCGTCGCATACTTAGAAGCCTCGTATGCGAGTCGCAGGTTGTCGCCATCAAGCAATCTGAAGTCAGAGAATTTTCCGTCTTTCCATACTTCCACGTTCACTCCTAATTTCTCGTCATCGCCACCTACGGCAATACGAATCTCGAATTTCTGGTTTTTCATAAATGCCCTATTTTTTATTTAGTTTCTTAGTTACAGATATGCTGATGCAATATCCGTCCTCCGTCTCAATCTTTACGCCTGTCTTGTCTGCTCCGGCGTTTTCAGTAATAACTTTCAAGTGATTAAAATACTCTTCTACTGTCATAATTAAGTAGTCAAAATAAAATTCAAAATTGAATAATTCAAAATCGGCAAAGCCGACAATTCAACATTCAACATTCAACATTCAAAATTCAACACTCACTCTCGCTTTCCGCCAATCATCGGCATTAAGAACACCGCAGCGCCCGCAAACGCCAACATCACGACTCCCGTTGACACTGCCAGCAGCACCGCCAGTACACCCGCCAACACTGTCTTCACGCTCATGCCCTTGTCTTCACTTTCCGACGTGTCCTCGCGTTCCTCTCGTAGTGTCGGCTCGCCTACCTGCGGATAGTTACGCTTGCGTTTCGGCTTCGGCTGGGGTATAGGTTCCGGCTCTGCTTCCAGCTCCTGGCTCTGATTAATCTCAGGCTCTATAACGCAAGGCTCTACTTCCGGCTCCTGACTCTGATTAATCTCAGGCTCATCCTCCACCTTGCCATCCACGCACACGATAACATCTCCGTGCAAGCTAACCTCTATCTTGCAACCTGCCACAAGGCCCTTCTGGTTGAAGGTCTTCTCGCTGCCGCAGTTGGCATGTGCAAAACGGTGTCCGTTCATTTCCACCTCGTCAAAGTCGGCGACATACGTCACCTTGCCAGTCTTCTCGCCTATCGTGGTATGATGTCCGCGATATGTGGTAACAGCCTTGAATACGGGGCGAAATTTAAACGCACAGTTGTACTTTGCGTCATGGTCGGTCTGTCCGATGCGGTCGTAATAGTCGTAATTGTCAAACTTGAAAACGAGTCCGTCGGTAGGGTAGGGCAGCTTCTCGCGCTCCACCTCGGCCGTGCATACTATGCGCTCCACGTCCTGCGTCAACTCGTCGTCGCTCTTGCCCATGTCTATCTGCTCCACGAAAACGCAAGTGAGAAAACCTCTATAAGCCAACTCGTCCATAGCATAATAATGCAATGTTACCCCGTCGGCTATTATGCGGAAGGGATGAAACTCCAGATGGATGCACTCCGACGGCACAGCCTCTTTCTTCGACATAATGCCATTGCTTGTAGATCTTGGCGACTTACCTGCCTTGCTATAACGAGCGAACTCTTCAAGCGAGATAATCACCTCGCCTCTCAGCTCCACACGGTCCTCATCCTTCCATTGCTCCACATATCCCTCAACGCCATTCACATACTTCATATGATCCAGGCAGTCGATACCGAACAGCTCTTTGCCATGTCCGTAAGTGGCCTCCGAGAGTCTCCCGCGACGATAAATAAGGCTCACCGTCTCGCCATCGAATTTCCACTCTACATCCACCTCCGTGCCCTTGCCGTTGATGTTGGCAGCTTTCTGTTGTGCTCTCAGGTATTTCACCACCGATTTGGCATCATGCAGCTTCTTCATCGACAGACAAGCCGTACGACGTGCCACGGTACGCTTGCCGTTGCCATTCTCACTGTAGCACTGCTGAGTAGGTGAGTCGGGCAATATCTCGTCCGCGTGCTGCTCTTCGTACTCCTGCACAGCAAAGTACATAGCATCATATTCCTCGTCGCTGATGATCGGACAGTTCAGCCCGAAGTATCTATAGTCGTGCATCTTTACCACGTCAACCAACGCACGATAATCGTCGAAATTCTCAATTCTTTTCATATTCCATGAAGTATTTAAAATATTATTCCTATAATTGTTGTTTATTTCTATTCCGGTGCTACCGCCATAATAGTTCTCATAGTCTCATTGACATAGCTGCCACCACCATGCGCCATAATCCACTCTCGCACATCGTCAGCAATGAGCAACTGCCGTTTGTTCTCCTCCATGTCGCGGATCGTCCGGATAGTTTCCGTCAGGTACTTACCGCCACCGTGTGCCATTATCCACTCGTGCACATCGTCAGTCACTACATATTGTCGTCTAGTGCCGCCGATGGCAGGTCTGCCTGCTGTCCTCGTCGTTTTACTTTTTTCTGCCATAGTCTATAATGTTGATTAAACGTCCTTGATGTCCTCATATGCCGACTTCACCGATGCAATAGCATTGCGCAGGGCGTAGTATTCGGCTTCCAAGTCCTTACCGTTCTTGTCTACCAGATTATCGTCAAACTGTCTCTCAATATCTTGCAGAGCGTTCAACGCCTGACAAACTTTCGTAGCAGCTTCTTTTATCTGTTCCTTTAATGGTGATTTTTTCATACATTCTAAATCTTTGTTAATAATACAGCCAATTTCTTTGTCCGTACCGTTTTAATTCTTATATTTGCACCTGTCTTCGGAGGCTTTTCAATCGTACCTTCATGGAATAGAAATAAAGCAACAACTTCCGTTGACAGTCAATTCTTCGGAATTGTGGATTCAAACGCTCACAAAAGAGCTAATTTCTACTATGGTAGATTCGAGCCAGATGGCTCGCGTAGCCCGGCTTAGGTCGGGCTTTTTGCTTTCCTTACTCTTCGTTCTCCTCGTCTTCTTCCTCCTCGTCTTTAGAATTCTGATACTTGTCACTGTTCGCAACCAAATCCTTTAGAGCGGTCTCGAAACTATAGTCTGTCTTAAGGTAAATGGCACAGTCACAATCTAAACCTTCATAACAACCATCATCTCGTTCGTCTTCACAAGAACGAAGGATTCCGCCCTCCGGATCAATCCAGAAAGTAAATCTATATTTGTCTTCCAAATCTCCTGTTGCTTCGACGTTTATCTCGTGGCCGTCATAGTCAATCGTGAAAAAGTAAATAGTATCTAAAAACTTCAAACCCTCGGTGTCACCGGCAGCTGCATAAATACGCCCGTTCTCGTCTTCACGCAAGTCAAACCAAGCAGTTTCTATGTGTTTTCTATACCAATCGGCCAAGACCTCAGAACGATTCGAAGCTATATATATATACTGCTCAAACCAATCAAACACACTGTCGTCTACTACTTCTTCATCCAAGAAGCCTTCACCTAACTTCTTATATTGTGTGTTGTCAGTCGGCAAATTTACTTCTTTCAACAGCTTAGCGCAATGGAGACCTTCTACTCTAATAAACATATCGTTCCGCTTGCCGTGATGCGGTAGGGCTGAAACTTGTGATTAATATTCTTTGCTATAACAAAGATATTACTCTTTACTTTAATTGCTTTTTTAATAAACCAAGCATGATTTCCTCCTCTGCTTCATCGAGGTTATAACAAGCATGAGGAACGATGGTTGTTTTCGTATTGCCTTTATGCAGATAGATGATATTCGCGTTCTCATGCCAAGGACGCGACTTGTAACACCGCTTCACCATTTCTGAGAACGAAATGTTCTCCTTCTGTGCGTAGTCAGTGTTCCAGATGTTCATAAGAGCAACGAGCTGCTTCCAACTTAATTCGTTTAACTCTATATTGCCATTCTCTTTTACTGTTTTCTCTAAAATGTTCTCCATATCATTCCGCTTAACCGTGATGCGGTAGGACTGAAATGTTCTTTATCTCCAATAATACACTGTGTCCTGCAAGCGGTATTTATGTCGGCATCCTATAAGGTAAGCAGCAATATTCACGTCTCCGCTTGCCGTATAGAAGCGTTCAAAAAGATCTTCGCAATGTGTCACATTGTCGCCATCATCAAAGATGACAGGCTCTTTACCGTTGTAGGTGATTTTGTCCTCTTCAAAAACAACGTCATCATCTTCCAGATATTCGAGGTTTTCATCCGTCTTAGGTCCGAACTCGTCAAGGTATTTCGCGTTGCATTCTATGTACTGAGATTCCTCCAGCTCCTTATAATAGAAGTTAGCTTCGGACGCTGTTGCCATTGCAGTTCCGCACACCGCATACTGCTTGCCCGTTGACCTGCTGAACATGATGTCTGCCCAAGCCTCCGGCTCGCTTTCGTCATACTCCAGGCCGAGGATTTCCGCGGCCTCACTTGCGTACTCACCACTGTCGCCAACATCTTCCAAGAAGCCGGCCTGACTTGAATAAAAACTATCGCTGCAAAAATCGTAATTATTAACCTTCATCATATCTATTGACTTAACCGTACTGTCGAGGGCTGAATAGTTGTTATTTTACATCGAACTGCTTTATCTCGTAAACAAAAGTCTCTTTCGGACAATATATAGATAATCCCATCATATCCTCTGTATGCTCTGCTACATGAACATAGATAGGTGTATTCAGATAGAAATTATCCACTGTAGGGATAATTGTCTCTTCGCCATCGTAAGTACGTATAGTCTGAGTGACTTCCGTGAAATCATCTTTCTGAGGAAGGCTATTAAATGCCTTTTCCTTAGAATCGAAAACATTTGCGATAATATTGTTGCAACGAACAATATATACTTTCTTGTCGTTCATCTTCTTTCCGCTTACCGTGTTGCGGTAGGGCTATAGATAGTTTGTGATTAATATCACTTGTTATAGCGTATGCTCGCCGTTCTTGTAGGGTATTACAATCTCCAACTCGTCGCCGTTCTCAAAGATGTGCGTATGGTGCAAGCGGTCTTCCTTATCAACATAAAACTCGCCATCAACCTCAGACGTCTTACCGTCGGCTTTATACTGGAGGTTGTCGCTGCCATTACTGTGCTTGGTGAGCATGATGTCCTCGATACGGTGCTCTATAGGCGTTGTATAGTTCTCGCGGAGGTAAGCCTTCAACTCCTCGATTTGAGCCTCAGAAGGTTCGCCTGTTTCGTCAAGCTCCTCGTCGTCGAAATACTCATAATAGCCGGTGCAGTTCTCTGCATCATTGATGATGTAGTCGGCTATTGTCATATAGTTCTCGCGGATTTCCTGCTCGTTGTCGTGAGCTATCGCCTTAATGTAAGTGTCGATTGATTTACGCATATCGTTTTAAGTTTAAATTAGTTGTTCTTTTATCTGATGCAAAGGTAGCATTAATATTTGAAACTACCGAATAAATGACGCATAAATTATATATTAATGCGCATTTTATTATTTCTTTTGCATTTCCAGTGAATAATTCAAAATTGAGTAATTCAAAATGCGCCCACGGCGCACAATTCAAAACTCAACATTCCTAATTCAAAATTCAAAAAGCTGCTCGCTATCCTCGCGGACCGCCAGCAGCCTGAAACAAAAAAAATACTTTGATTATGATTATAAGATCCCACCGAAGGAGTCGAACCTTCGCAAAGGGCCTTGCCGGGCGCGGGATGGAGTGTGTTAGTTAGCGAGCTTGTTGCTCTCGCCGTCCTTCTTCTCGGAGTCGCCTAACAGCAACTCCTTGAATTTGTCTAAGGCTATTGATGCACGCAGTCTGGCGTAATCACTTATCAGATCCGTCTTTTTGTCAAGCGCATGCAAAGAATACAATACGTCGCTTTTCTCGCCTGCAACAAAAGTGGCTACGGCAACGTTGCCGTCTTCTTCCGCCGGCTCTATTTCGTTGTGATGTACAAGCACAAGGCCGAAGCCTTTCTCTCCTTCCGTCAACTTCTGAAAGTCGGCGCGAAAGTCATTGATCAGCTTCTTAAGCTTGTCAGATTTCTCTTTGTTCATAAATTCTGAATTTTTGTTAGTTAATGATTTGATTAATACGTATGATGTTATATCATGCCGTCTTTTTAGTAAGTTTGGCGCAAACAGGTGAATAATGCGTCCAGTCCTAAGTTGTACTCTATACGCTCCTTGCTGCCGAACTCGTCGGGATCGGGAGGTGTAAGAGTGATGTACTCGATGATGCGTGTCATTGCCTCACGGAGGCTTGCTTTGTCCATGTCGATTGTTATAACTGTCTTTTCCATTGTTGTTTATTCTTATTTGTTCGTAAATACTTCTCTATTTTATAAAATGATTTCCCTCCAGCTTCTCCATCGTCTCCAGATATATCATCTGCGAGGTGTAATAACAGAGGTTCTCATATGTATCAATCCAGTTATCATATTCTTTTTTTACTCGGTCGCTATTATTTGAGAGGTTGAAGAGCCGCTTCCAACGCTGATAAATCTCATTTGTGTAGTCTCGCAATGGCAAGAGGGTAGTTTCCAGGTCGCAAGGCTTAGAGTATACAGGTACCGGATGAATAATCTCACCACTTGCCACCTTATGGAATACCTGACGGTAGACCTCGAACACTGGGCGAACCTTACGGGCGATGAAGAACTCAAGGCAGGGGACGGAAAGCATGTAAATCTCTGTCGGGCGACCATCTCTGACTTTTCCCCCGTTTTGGGCTAAAACTCCAGAGTTTTCGCCATTTTGGGCTAAAACTTGATAATCAACGTTTTGCAGAAACAAATCGTTAGATTTTAAAGCTCTGACCGCTTTTTCTTTAGCCGAATACACCAACGGCCACACATCATCCAGATTAACCGAAAATTCCTTGCTGTCTTTCGACAATTTTAATACTTCTTCAAAGTACGCCTTTATTTCTTGGGCTGTACTCTGTTTTGTTAATTGTAGAATCATATTGCTTAATTTTTATAGGGTTTATAACATAGTCGCCCATTCAGGAACTCGAACCTGGTGCCACGCCTTGCCGTGGTGGGCGTTGTGCTGTGGCTATCCTCGCGGACCGCCTGTAATAGGTGATGGCAATGTGCCGTTCTGGGTGCTTCCCGTCGTGGTCGCCGCTTGCCAGGTGGATGATGCAGAATGTGCGGTCGGTATCGTGATGGGCTATCATGCCTCGCTCCTTGAGAGCTGCCACCGTGCGATCGAAGTCTGCCGGAGTGGTGGGTATAACCTGCAACACGCTTCAGGGGCGTTCCTGAGCCGTGAGGAGCGTATCCTTCCTGCTCACTGAGCAGGAAGGAATGAATTGTACTGGATGTTTTCATACAATCAAGCAACTTTTATATCCTTCATATATGAAGTTACGCTAATATCTTTACGTATGCGACCGCATGCCTCGTATTCAAGACTTTCAGTTTCTCCTGTCGCTATATATTCTGCCTTAACAATATAATAGAGCATACAAAAGAGATAGGCAGACTGAAAAGTTTCATCGTTGTCAAATAAACGAATGGGCCACTGATCGATGTCGTTGGATAGATTAGAAAAGAAGCCATCATAGCTTGTGTGGTTCTTCTTTATCCACTTGGCCAGCTGATTGCGGTGTTGTTCTATCTTGGCTATAATAGCATCCTCCGCAGCCTGTGTCAAGCTAATTTTTACGCGACAAGAATCATTTTCGAAATTGTAGTATCGTGGACTGTGAACCTCTACGAACTCCAGTTCTATATCGTCGCTGATAAACTCCTGCATCCACAATTCCCAGACCTCCGTATATGCTTTGCAGATGTCGTTCTGATACTGCTTATAGTCGAAGGTAAAATCAACATCCTCCTTCAGATCTTCTTCTACGCACTCATAATATAATTCATCATCTGGGCTCCAGATTGAATCATAGAATCCAACAAAACTTTGCAAATTACCTACAGTCTCGTCCACAAATATCTTTGCCATAATCCTTAGTATTTTTAATGTTCTATAATAGGACACCCTTGAGGGGCTTTTTTACCATTTAATAGAGATTACTGTTGCCACGAACATTACCATCACACCAAAGCCGAGATATTGCCATCCGGTCATAATCAAAGGGTCTTCCTGGTCGGTGAAGTTGTGGCGAGTATTAAGCCACTGACACACGCTCAATACTGCACGCTGTGCCAATCCGAAGGCTTTCGCCATACACTGCAAGAGGAACATAAGGCAGAGCGCCAGGCATCTGCCGAGAGATCTTGCCACGTCCGCTGCGCTCACGTCTGGCGCGGTCGGTGTTGTTACTGTTGCTTTCATATCGTCTAATTTTTTATAGGGTTTATAACATAGTCGCCCGACAAGGAGTCGAACCTCGTCCACGTGCCATCCGTGCGGGCGGTGTGCTGTGGCTATCCTCACGGACCGCCAACAGCCTAAAAACAAAAAATACGATTCTATAAAGTATTAAAATGTCAATGCTTCGTTATTACTGAATCTCCACCAATTCGATTGATCCGTAAATCAATTTACTCTGCAAAAGAGAATAAAAGGTGTTGCAATCTGTTTTTGCATCTTCACGCAAACTTTCTATTTGTTGCGCTATATCCATATACTTGTCTTCATACGAAAAATAGTATTTTTCAATGCCTGCAATAATAGCATTTAAAAGACGACGGGTGCCAGCCTTAGAAGATGCCCAGATACCATAAAGATGGAATGAACTCCACGATTTCCATTCATCGCAAGTGTTTAATATATATACTCGTTTCATAAGTCCTCAATATTTTATAGGGTCTATAATATAGGTTTAATAAATTTTGATGTCGCCGGCTCCGTTGATTCGCTCCGTGAGCTTTGAGCCAGGGCGAAAGTGCACAAGCATTTCAAATGCTGCCTGATAGGTGGCGAACTTCTGAGGAAAGGAGCAGCCACCGCCGTTCTCGTCGCTCACGTTGACGAACACCATGAAGCCAGAAGGCACGCGCTGAATTTCGTGGCGATAGTTGCCTGATGCTGTGGACTGAATAAATACCCATGTAGGGAGGGTGTTTGTTATAACTGGATTGTGATTTGCCATAATTTTCTAATGTTCTAAGGATTCTATAATATAGGGTTTCTTTCTCGAGCGTGTGCGGAATCCTCAATATTTCGCACACGCTATAATATAGGAGTTTATGCCGCAGGTTCGGCAATCAGTCGCACACCAGGGCGAAGTTTTTCAAGTTTCGCCGCAGCTTCTTCGTAGGTGTTATAACTAACAGAAAAGGAACCCTCGGGGAATAGCTCGCATAAATTAAACACGATACTATAAACCCCGCCAAACTCTCGAATTTCGTGCAATTCGTAGTCGATGGCGTTATACGTTCCCCGTGCGAACTGCCACACCCTGCCGCAGTCCTCGGCGTGCTCCTTGCTGCAACCGTACAACGTGCGGAACTCGTCAGCCGTGAGCACTACGGCGGCACGCTGTCGCGCGTAATAGTCGGCCTTGTAGTCGTGAAGCCGCACGAGGTCGGCAACGTCCACGCCACACGCAAAGAGGGCGGAAAGCCGCGCATTTACTGCGGCTACATGCTCCCCGGCTTGTGTCAGTCGGTCAAAGTCAGCGGCAGCACTGCGCAACAGTTTCAGGCGGTCGGCTGCCAGCACGTCCGCAAAGTCTTCGGCGGTGTCGGTCGGTGCGGTTGCCGTGATTTCGTCGGCCTCGTATAACGTAGCATCTGCGGCAGTCTGGGCGGTTGTGCTGTCGCTCTCGGTGGTGTGTGTGTGCTCGTCCTGCGGCTCGCTCTCGTTGGTTGTGTCGCCTTCTTCAACGGTCGGGGTAGTTGATACCCCGAACCACTCGCGCAGACGTGCCACGGCCTCCGGCTCGCTTGCTTGCCACTGCTGCGCGGTCTTGTTCCATCGTGCGCCGTGTGCTTTTATCGCCTTGCGGTTGCGGTATGTCGTGCGGCTGTCGCCTATCACTGCCACGCCCTCGGCGGTCTCTACCAGCTCCAGACCTTCGGCGGGTGCGTCGTCGGTCTGTGCTGCATCCTGAGCGGGTGCGGCTTCGGTCTGCTCGGTCGCCTTCGCCTGAGCCTTGCCCGGCTTCGGGTCGGTAGGCTCTGGCGTTGTGGTCTTGGTGTAGCTGCGCACATTCCAGGCACGGCGGGCGATGGTCTCGGCGTTCTCGGTGTAGCCGTGCGCGAAGATGTCGAACACGTCCACGCCTAAGGCTGCGGCCACTGCCTCGGCCTCCTTGTTGGTGTAGGTGTACGCTACTGTATAGCCGTATTTGTCGCGGTTGTTGGCAGCTGGCACGGCCTCGAAGATCTGCGCCAACAGTTCGGCGCGTGCCTCGTCCGACATTTCGCGGATGGTCTTAACGTTTCCGCCGTTGCTGCCCATCGTCAGGCGTGCGAAGTAGGAAAACTCGGAGAAAATAACATCGGTTGAATCGTCCCAGCCGTCGAATGTGTCGCGACGGCTGCAAAACAAATTAAGGTCGGTTTTTTCGTTGAACTCTTCAACCGTCGGGCCGTCGGTCCATGTTAATTCAAAATCGGCACCCCAGCCACGGCGAACAGATACGGAGAACTTGACACCGGGGAAGGCAGCGGCACACATGGCCAATATATTAGCCTTTCGAGCGTTGTCTATCTTTCGGGCGGTTGCTGTGCCGTCCTGCTCCATTTCCTCCACGTTACGCATAAGGGGCGACCACTTCGCACAGCGTGCGCGATACTCAGCGAGGCGCTGCGCCTTCTCCTCTGCTGCCTGGCGCTCCTCTTCTGCCTTGCGTGCTTCTTCCTCTGCCTTGACGCTTGCCACCTCGTCGGCGAGCATTACGGGCCATTCGATAGGGACGTAAATATAACGGGCGTAGTTGTAGCCCTCGGAGTCGATTAGGTAGTATTTGCCCGACGGCGACACAACGAGAGCGCCAACGGTGTAAAAGGTTGCCAATTTCTCGGGGTCGTCGTTATATGTGTTATCATCTTCGTTCACATCCTCAGAGCGTGCGAAGCCCTGAAGGTTGTAACGTGTTACAAGCTCGTCGGCGAGTCCAGGGCGTGCAAGATCTTCATCAGATACTTTTATAATTTGCTCAACGCAGCACAAGCGGGCGGGCTTCTCGGCTGCGTGTGTGTAGTAGTTGAGGGCGTGCAGCTCCTCGAATAGGCCGCGGCCTCCGTCACACTTTAGCCCGCTATTATCTGCCCAGAAAAAGCCACCAACGGCGGGCACTCCTTCGAGGTTGTCGGCTTCGCGTGCGTGCTCTGCGTACTTGGTGCGCTGGCGTGCTGCCTCCTTCTTGGCGATGATCTCGCGGGCCTTGGCCTCGGCTTCCTCGGTTGTGTCCTTGCCGAATGTCTTAACGTATGCCGGGCGAGATACGGGCGACATGATGCCACACCATCCGCACAGGCAAATATATTGCTCGTTATCGCTGTAATACTGTGCGCTCTCGGCCTTGTCGGTTAATACTTTTACTAAGTTCTCGATGATTTCATTAAATGTTGCTTTCATAATCTTGTATTTTTGTTTTGTTATTTGTTTACGCTTGCAAAGATATAGTAAATACTTAGTATAACAAAATAAAACAATAGAAAACACTATACATTTGATACTTATTAACTAAGTATATACTATATACTTTTAATATTTTATATACTTTTGCAATACCAAATACTAATATTATATATTATGAATAGGATAAAGCAAATACTAAAAGAGCGAAATATTACGCAAAAGGAGTTCGCCGCCCTGCTCGGTATCTCTCCAGTCGGTTTGTATCAGCAAATCAAAACGCCATCATATCCCACGTTAGAGAAGTGGGCGGCCGTGCTTAATATTCCGATGTGGCAACTTTTTGCCAGCCCTGAAGAGGTTGCAGCCAGCACACCGCAAGAGACGGGGCAAGGCGTGCGCCTTGTGTGTCCTCATTGCGGGAAGCCTTTACACGTTGATTTATCCAAGGATGGAGAATAACGCCCAGCCTTGCGCATTACATTTACTTTGCGCTGGCACTCTCTTTTTGTAGGAGCTGCACAAATTACGCCTTTATCGTCTATAGCTTGCCAGTTCCAGGGGGCGGGGCGTTTGATGAAGACAACCGCCCCCGAAATCGTTGTAAGTTCGTTAAAATCCATATTGCTATATTATTCGTTAATAATGTTATATGCTTCTTCTAACGTTGTAGCGGCTGTTATACCGTACTTCTTCAAGGGGCGAAGCTGTTTTGTATTGAAATACAAACCCATGCAACCGCGAAAAACGTTGAACTCTCCGAAATCTTTTATTTTCTCTTTCATAATCTTGTATTTTTTTGTTTGTTATTTGTTTTCGCTTGTAAAGATAGTAAACATATCTTTACCAAGCAAACATATACGAAAATATTCCTTTACCTTAAACATTAATTAACGTAAACACTTGTTTACCTTATATATAATATGTGTATCTTTGCACAAAATAAATAAAAAGATGAAAGCATACATAAAAGAGATATTAACACAAAAGGGCATGACGCAACAGGCTTTAGCCGACCTTTTAGGCGTTACGCGTCCCAGTGTGTCCGCCACAATTTCGCGCCCCTCGTTTCCCACCCTGGAGCGCATTGCCGCCGCCTTAGATGTCGAACCGTGGCAGCTCCTCGCCCCTCCTTCCGTTGTGGAGGAGCTGAAGCAAGCCAGGGCGCAGCGTTCAGCCGGTGGCGGTGGTGGCTTGGTGGGTGTTGTGCGTGCAGGTTGTGAGATCTACACCGCCGACACCGTGCAGCAGCTCCGCGCTATCGTTGAGAAGCTGGAGCGAGAAGAAGAAGCAAAGAAATAAAAAGCAAAAAAAATCCCGACAGGGTGAAAACCTTGTCGGGATAAAATGAAATGAAACGAAAGGGCGCAGCCCTTACACGAGCCGAAGCCCGAGGAAGTCAGCCCCTAAACGGTGCAAACCGTCTTCAATCTTTTGTAGTTGCACATCAGAAATATATGTATTTCCTTTCTTATACTGACGCATTAAAGTCTCGTTAATGCCCAGATAGCGCGCAAAGGCGCTCACGTTCAGCATCGAATAATATTCAAACAGCGACGAGAGATCGAAGCTAAACACAGGCACAGCCGACAGAATGGGAGCGGCTGCGCCTTCCCTTTCCTCCTCGCTTGCCTTTACTTCCTGCATGGAGTTTGCAAAGTCTGCCTTTGCTTCCTTCACTGTAGCCCCTCGCCCTATGAGCGTGTAGGGGCTTTCGTCTACGTTGTACGCTATAAATGTGCCGTCGCTGTCTTTCTCGATGGTCACAAAAAAATTATTATCTTTCATCTGTTTAATATCTTTTTAAAGGCGAGGGGGAGGAGTGCCACCCCCTCGCCCTTGTTGTTAGAATCCTATTTGCTTGCGAAGCTTTAAGGCGATGCCCTTTTTTGCTTCTGCAGCTCCATGTCTTTCAAGTTGCACGGTAACGCCTGTTTTTTCATTAACATAAATATCGTGCTTGCTGCCGTGCTTGTCAAGTACGAAACCATGTTTTAAAGCCTGTCTTTTTAATTCATTCCATTTCATTTTGTTTTTAATTGATTAAACATTTGTTTTATTAACACACTGCAAAGGTACTACAAAAACGTTATACAACCAAATTTTTATATAACTTTTTTGTAGTATATTTATTTTTTTTCTTGCTTGCTTATTAAAAGAGGTGAGAGGCAACCACCACCACCCACCACCTCGCCACCGTTCAGGCATCCACAGCACCGACAACGAGAGCCACCGACCGCCACAAGATCCACAGCTAACACCGCCGACACATCAGGAGCCGAGCACCGACCGCCACACCCTCGCCCCGTCTGGTATGCCTCACGCCCTGAGCCGTGCGCCCTCTGTGCCCAGCCGTGCACCCTCGCCCCGTCTGGGGTGTGCGTCCGAATATATGGTAAGATTTGACTAACCGACACTAAACCAATGGGTTACAGTGCGGTGGTTGCTGCCCGTTGTGCGGCGGCATCGAAAACGCTAACTTATTCTCTATCAAATAGAAACTTAGATTCGATTGCAGGAGGCTGCACGCAAAGACGGCTCTTTACACATAGGGAAATAAAACAATGTTCTTAGGGTATATTTTATTAAAAAAAACAAGGCTATTTTATCCCTAAAAATAACTAAAAACTACACTCACAAAGCTTATTTCTTACAACAAACTTAACCAAAAACGCCCGAAACGCACAGTATGTCCGACCAATAAAATAAAATACCTTAACTTTGCATTATATACACAACACAAACAAACAAAACAACACTGTATTATGGTAGATATTGAGATTAAGAAGGACGGACGCAAGGTGATACAGCCTTATACCCCCGTGACAGAGTTGAACATCAAGGAGACGCTGCATCGAAGTGGCGTATCGTTTCAAGAAGTGGCAGAGCGATTGGGCGTAACCAAGGCAGCCGTATCGCAAATGATTTCGGGCAACCCGAACATGTCAACTATCTATAAGATAGCATGGGCAATAGACGTTGACCCTCGCGACTTCTTCTATCGCATGGCTCCCGATGGCACCATCATCGAAGAACCAAAGGTGAGCTTCGAGAAACTGAAGGAGTATGCCGAGCGTGAACGGCTCGGTCCGCTCTTCGCACAAGAACCGCAAAACGCACGTCAGGTATTGGTATGCCCCAACTGCGCCACGGCTTTTCTCGTAACCAACATTCCACGGTATGCAGAGGAGAAGAATGGGGTAGGGTAAAAACATAGGGGGGTAACGCTTTTCGACTTTCTTTGTTTTTATGAAAGATTGTTTGTATCTTTGCAACACTTTTACATACTTTACAGCAAACAAAAAATCCCACGGCAAGCCTCGTGTGCCTACCGTGGGAAATGACCGCCTTAGCGTGTGCGACGGACTATCCATCCACTTCGCCTGGATTGCCCGTTGAGCCACCGCCACCTTCAGTGGTGGAGCCGCCGGGCTTCACGCCACCCGTGATATCGTTGCCGGCAAGCATGACCTTGAGGTCATCGGTGACGAGGGAACGCATGTAGCTGTAAGGGTTGCCGATTTTGTGCTGCGCCTTGTAGGCCTTCATCACGGCGAGGTAAGCCTCCGTGCCCTTGGACGACGTTGCGGACGGGCGGTTCTGCTTCCACCAAGAAGACGCAAACTGCGACTTCTTTTTGAAGGAGGCGCGAGTCTGCTGCTGCTCGGCAGTGTTGGCATCGTGATGACTGTGACGGTCGGAACGGTAGGTCTCGCCCGTCTGTTTGTTCACACTGTAAATTACGCCCTCTCGGGAGCATAACTTACCGGAAATGGACTGAATGTCCGAAGAAAATCTAACCTTTGGCATACGCAAAAAGATTTAGATGTTAAACATAAAGTATACAGGAAAACGTGAGCGTGGACCGACAACGAGAATCCGTGAAACATTCCGCAAGAAAACGACCGAAAATGACCGAAAAAGCAGCCGAAAACGTCCAAAAACGTATTCACTGCATATTCACTTCATATTCACTTGTTATTCACTGATTGTTCACTCCAGTCCGACACCCCGAACTTTCCACCTTTAAAGGTATAAAAAAGGCGCGTGAAACATCGGACATCGGGGTGTGGCGTAAAAAAACTACAGAGAGCACAGAGGACACGAATACCCCACAATCCGTGTTCTCTGCGTCCTCTGTAGTTTAAAAAAATAACATTATTAACTAAAAACAATAAATTCACAATGAAAAAGATTTTCAGTTTTTTGTTCATGTCAGCCATGCTGCTTGCCATGGGCGCAAGTGTAGCGAGTTGTAGTAGTGGCGAGGACAAGGAAGAGGAATATGTGCCGGTGGAGTCGGCTTTTTCAAAACTTCTCAAGGAGAAGCCAGTACATCAGTTGAGTTACGGACAGAATTACGGCAAGGGTTTTTTCGCCCTCTATAGCGACCCAATGGAAGGCAATTTCAAAAACGACTATTATACAATAGGAATAATAGTATATAATGCTCCGCAGAACGACATGTACGACGGTCGTTATGAAGTGATGCAAGTAAATGCTTCGGTGTGGGGATGGAAGGAGCAGTGGCAGCCCGAATACAAGAAGAACGAACTGAGCACATGGGACAACAACCAGCCTGTCAAAGGCGCATGGGCGGAGATAAAGACTCTCGACAAAGGCGACGAGTATGGAAGAAAGACGTTCCGCGTGACGCTACACGTTGACGAAATGACGGAAAAGAATGGCGACTATGCCCGCGACATCAACATATCGTTTACAGGCCGCAATACAGGACCAATGCTTGTCAATTAATGCGAGCTGTCTTGCAGGAGAAAGAAAAAATGTGTACCTTTGCACAAGTATTTTATTAGAATTACATATTCTATAAAGTATTTAAAATGTTAAAAACTTAAAGGCTGCTATCCGTGAGGACAGCAGCCTTATTTTTTACCCTTTTGCCTTTTTTACTTTTTTACTCTTTTTACTTTTTTACCTTTTTTACTCTTTTACTTTTTTACATCGTTGCTCCAATTACCGCTCCCACAGCATCTGCCGCCACGTCCTTCATGTCAAACTCCTCTCCCGTAGCCACATCATACAGCTCCTTAAGCAGTCCTACACCAAGGGCAACAGCAGCTCCTATCACCACACTGCCCGAACATCTTTTCGCCACAACAGCTATAAGCGCACACGTCTCAACGTGCATCACCTTATCGCTACCCACCTTATCCACAAGCTTTGTAATAACATTCTCCATAATTCAAAACTCAAAAATTAATAACTCCTAATCGCCAAAGGCGACCAATTCCTAATTCAAAACTCAAAATTCAAAACTCCGCGAAGCGTCCCGCTTCCCACCGTCTCCTCGTCTTCAGTCCTTCAATCTGTCTACCTCCGGCATACACCCACTTCAAGAACTCCGCCTGGATAGCAGCCACCGAAGCCTTCTTCTGTATCAGCTTAAACAGCGTAGCCCCACGGAACGCACCCGTACCAAGATTGAAACAGAAGTCCGCACAAGCGTCAAAGCGTCCTTGCGACTTACACACCTCCGGCACGGCAGACAAGAAGCTCTCGATAGGAGCAAGGTCAGCCCTCAGCCACTCCTCCGCCTTCTTCTTGTCGCACACCGTGCGAGCCGTCACACCCTTGGTATGCCCATACCCACACGTCCACACCCCAGCAGGGCATCGGTACGCCTTCGCCCGATACCCTTCAAACTGCTTAATCTTCTCAATCAATACGTCACTTGCTTTCATAAATTTATAAGTTAAAAATTTAACACAAAAAAACTCAATTCATAATTGAATAATTCAACATGCGCCAACGGCGCACCATTCAAAACTCAACATTCAAAATTCAACATTCAGAATACGCTCCAGTACGTCAACAATACCATCCATACAGCCGTTATCTCCGCCATAAACCACGGATGGTCGTCCTCGCTCCTACACGCCCAGAACACTGCATACCACCCCAACAGTGCAACCACAATCTTCCAATCCACCGTCAGACACCAGCCTACGCTCGCCACAGCCGACACGATAGCACCCGTCTTATGCACCTTCCTCTCGCTCTCATCCAGGAACCTCGGCACAGCACCCACGAACATCAGCCCTGCACAAGCCAAGAAAGCAAGGCACGGCACACCCAGTCCGCTGTCGAGCAAGCACACCATCATCATTGCACCAAACAGCATCATCACCACTTGGAACACCCAACCCTTCTTGCCCATCAAGTAATAGATAGACGATACCATGTCAGGCACTCCATACTTATTAATCACTATGTACAGCAAAGCTACAAACAGCAATGCCGCAATAAAACTCAATACTACCATATTCTTAAAGTTAAAAGTTAAACGTTCATCGTCAGCACCTCTGGGTACCCCTTCGTATAGTCATACCCCAGTACACTCTCCACCGTGCTCATTTCCGCTACCGCCTTCTTATGCGCAGCCGTAACATTAAAGCACTCCAGAGCATACATCTCCAGTGCCGAGAGCAACTGTATCGCCTTGTCGCACTCCACCACCAGCTTCGCATCGCCAAGCCACAGCGTAGTAGTAGGCTGTCCCATAGCCTTAGCGATAGTAGTAGAGTTCATCAGTCCCACACGAGTCGCCTTGTCCAGCCACACACGCTGTCTGTTAAGGATGAAGCTGTTTACAGCAGGAGACGTGTCGTACTTCTCAATCTCCGCCAACACCATCTTCTGTGCCGCAGCAGTAAGCGCAGCCTCCGATGTCATGCCGCCCGTCTCCAGGCGCACACCGTCATATACCCACACCTTGCGCACCACCGCTTCGGTAGTCGCCATTCCGTTCTCGTCAGGCATACCGTCCGAAAACTCCGTCTCTTCCTTGCCGTTGATAAGCAGCAGAACGACACCGTCGCCAACAGTCAGTCTCGGCTGTGCCTCGTCAAAATAATACTTCTCCATAATAAAAAATTAACATTAAACATTTAAAATTCAACACTCAACATTCATCAATGTACTGCATCTGATTAGTCGAGCCTTCAAAGATATATCCGCACTCGTCCACAATCCTCACGTCCTCCAACGGCAGCAAGGTCTTCTTGCCATACTCCTGCTCCGCTGCCACCATCCAAGCCACAATGCCCATCATTCCACCATGCACCTCCCTGGCAACAATCTTGCCCGTAAGCTCGCCGTCTTCGGTCACCTCCGGCATACCTATCAGCATCTTAATCCAGTTAGGCTCGCCCGACTTCTCGCTCTTGCGTATCTCGTAATCGAACACCGTGAACGCCTGTCCGCTACGTGCCAACTCCAGAGGCTTGATATTCGGAGCGTCCATCTTGCGGTCTATGCGAATCTTTTTTGTCAGTTCTCTTAACTTCATCTCCTTTTCTATTTTTACCATCTCTCCGAATCCGTCCGTGTGCCGCATCAGTCCGAAGTAGCTGCCCCACGAATTGTCGTTGTTACACATCCTTGCTCTCAGCAATGTGCCCTTGCGTATAAGGCAATATCCCTTGTTCGAGTCTGTCACGTTCTTGTCGGCGTTGCGTATCACCCTATAACCGCAGAAGTCAATCCCTCTACCGTCGTTGATATTAGCAACCTTCGTATCTGTACGCTTCGCCCTCATCTTCAGCTCATACCACCAATACTGCCTTATTCGCCACTTCATCTGTTGTGCTTCTTCCTTCGTCCGGCAAGCTACCATGCAGTTGTCGGCATAGCACAGCCGCCATTCGGTGTTTCGGCACAGCCATTCATGGAATCTCAGCATCAGTATGTGGTGAGCCAGCGGACTCGTAGGTGTGCCTACAGGCAACTGCCCGTCAACAAAGCACAGCTCCACAGCGAAGTCTATCAGCCACTTGTCGCCAATAAGATATTTCAGTTCCTTGCGCAGTACGCTCGGCTTCACGTGAGCGTAGCATTGACGTTGGTCGGCAGTCACTACCCAGTCCATATCCCGCAGGTCGTAGAACAGGTGCTTCACTCTTGGCAGCACATAGTGGCTTTTCAGTTCCTTGTGCTTCGCCGATGGTGTTATTCCGCATCCTTCCTTGCAGTTAATCGACACCAACGGGTCGCGTCTGCGGTATATCGGCTCCAACTTGTTCTTCAGCAGATGTTCATACACTAAAGTTCTGAACGTAGGCGCGTCGATATGCCTCACCTTCTTGTTGTTGTTCACCTTGGTCAGCTTCCGGTACTTGATGTCCTCATGCCAGCTTCCATCTTTGAGATGTTGTTCAATACTTGCGCATAGCCCTTTTACATCCTTCAATGCCTCCTTTACCTCGGGTCTTTTCTTTCTGCCTTTTGCGGCACTCCACACAGCCTTTATGTAGTCGTCGGCAGTGAAGGGGATGTAGTTAGGTCTATGCACGTTTGTTATATATATGTTTTTATGCGGATTTCTCCGCTGTTGATATTCAGTGTCGGGCTTAAAAGGTTGACGGGACTGTCTGCCCGTCAGGATGTCTCTCGGTCACGTTCGCCGCATCACGTACAGCCATCGTGCTACGCTCACATCCCTTGTCTTTGATATTTTCTGCTTCTCCTGAGCGAGAGTGGTGTTCCCGTGTTCTTAGTTCTGCATCATTTATGATGCCCGACGTTGGGCAGAACCGCCATTATTCACGTTCGTATTAGCAGCCGAGTTGTTCGCATTCAGATACCGAGGCGAACAATTCGCATTATTCGCATTGCCACGAAAGCGCACGGCTCGGAGACACCAACCTCTTTAGCTATCATCTATATGGATAGCGTCACCTCTCATGCAGGCTTCAGAGGCTTCGGCCCTCATGCTGAGCTTGTCCTGTTTTTGAGGAAATATTTTGTCTTGATTCATTTTATTCTATCTTTTAAACCACTATAAAGTTACTAATTTTGTTTCTGATTGCCAAAGACATGGCGCGGTTGCACCGCGCTGCACTGGGTTGCACCCGGCTGCGCCTATTGCACGATGCGACACTGGGCAGAACCGCCATAAGACACGGACGTATGAGCAGCCGAGTAGTACGCATACAGAAACCGAGGCGAACAATACGCAGCAGACGCAAAGCCACGAAAGCGCACGGCTATACGAACGCGCTGCCCGTATCGGTCAAGCCAATACGGTTCTGCCCATCCGTAGCAGCATTGATAAGAATCTATATTTCCGCCGTTCTCCGTCTTGTAAGGAGTTAGCCCCATACGCTTCTTGAAGTAACCGCCGCCTAATATTGGAGGTCCGAACGTGCCTATCTTGGCATACACGCCCTCAAATGCAAACGTCTTGAAGTCGCTAAGGGTGGTTTTATTTTCCATGAGCCAGTTCTTCTGTTTTGGCTCAAGGTAGAAGTCTATGTAGGTGTTCTTTATCTTGTCCTGGATAGTATTCTCCTGCTGCTTTCCCGTGCCCACCATTTCCATGCCGCCGCCCCAGTAGCCGAACACGTCTCCGCTTAGGTTCATACCATGTACAAGACTAAGACGTAGACACAACTCACAGTCATACTCAACCTTACTGTCCGCAGCCTTATAACCCATACACGCACCTGTCTTGATGCGATACACCTTGCAGTTCATCACGCCGTCAGCCAGTCCCTTTACTCCTGTCACATTTCTGTAGCGATACGTCTGTCCGTATGCCTCATACTCCGTATCTTCTGCTATGCCAAATTCCACAGCCCACGATGCTGCCATCTGACTCTCCATACACTGCTCCTTCGGTTTCTCCTGATTGACAAAGTTCGAAAAACCAACCTTGCTCATATCCGACTTTACGCCAAACGGCGTTTGGTCGCCCCATTTTTTATATGTCCAGTCTGTAGTGCCTTTCTCGCGCACCCTCACGCCACCGTTATTCATCCAGTCATCCGCCGATGCACATGAGTCGTTGCTCGATATTCCCGAGCCGAACAAGTTCTTGTCATGCAGATACTTTGTACCATAAAGCAGTTCCATGCACAACGTGAAGGTGTTGATAGCGTGATAACCGCCTTCGGCAAACGGCACTGGTGCATTTACGTCAGCATTGTTAGCTCGTGCGTACTGCATGTCACTCATCTGGTTAATACTGTACCGCGGATAAGTCCTGTCCTCTCCGTCAAACATCGAGCACATGTCCGCGCCTGCTGAGCTCGCACCGCTTGCAGTATTAGCGTCACCTACCGCATACGCAAAGAAGAAGTTGCGTGTCTTGTTGCCCACTGTCGTCACCAGGCATGGTGCCAATGCCGTACCAAGCAACGGGTATTTGCCCGTATCAATGCCGTCGTAGCGCACCTGACGCTTGAATATACCCGACAGCACCTTACCGCTCTCGCCTGTCTGGCGGTCTACTGGATATAGGGTGTCGTAGCGACCAATCATCACCGAATACTTGGTCTCTGTGGTCTCCCAAGGCAATAACTGACGCACCTTGTTACCCTCGCCGTCGTACAAGTCTACCAAACCAAGCGAGTTGTACACCTCTGTTGCATCGTAAGGATGTGCGCCAGCCTTATCAGTAACGACGACACCATTTTTCAGTGTCAGTGGGGTAGTGTGCTCGGCATCGGTATAGAGTTGTACATCACACGCAGCACGCATTTCCTCTGTAATACCAACGGTAGGCGCAAACGCACCCGACACAAAGCGGAAGTGATTATTGTCCATCAGCTGACCTACGGGGTGTGTAGCCTCGCCAGTGTTGTCGGTATGGTCGATAAGGAACGGATGCCATTCGCCCAAGAAATCCTTGTTGCCCTTGCAGTTCTTGAAGTGAGGGTCGCCCGTCACCTCGTCGTTCTCGCCTACATAGTAGTCCTTAACGTTCTCCTTCAGTTCGGCAATGTCCGCAGCGTTCTGTGCCACAGCCTCCTTAGTCTCCTTCATGTCCGCTACAAGCTGGTTCACCTTCTCGCCTTCACCTACTTTCACGCTTTTACTCTCACCGTTGCGATTAGTCACAGTCAGCAATCCGTCGTCAGCAAGAGTCGCGTTAACGTTGCTGGCAGCAGTTACCGCAGCAGACACCTTTTCTGCGCCTCCGTTAGCCTTCTCGGCAGCAGTATTTGCAGAATCAGCAGCCGTGTTAGCGTTCATCACAGCCTGCTGGCTGGCATCTGCACGCTCATGCTCAGCCTTCACGCGCTCCTGCTCATTAGCTGTTGCCGTATTGTTAATAGCCACAGCCTTATCCACCTCCGCCTTAGCCTTACGCAGCGTGTCGGTAAGCTGTAGGTTGAGAGCTTCGCCCTGCTCAGCAGCCTCCTGCGCACGGCTTGCCTGAGCCTGTGCCGAAGCCGAAGCCGAAGTCGCAGCCGTAGCCGCTGCATCCACCTTGTCCAAAGCAGCCTGTAGCCCTGCCGTAGCAGTAGTCACGCTCTCCGCAGCCTGGGCAGCTTCCGCAGCCTTGTCATTAGCAGTCTGGGCGGCAGCGTTAGCCGCTTCCGCAGCCTCCTGCGCACTCTGAGCACCGTCGTGAGCGCTCTTAGCGTCCACGAGCAGGCTCCACCACTCGTCCTCACCCACAGGCTCGTGCCCGATGTTGCCGTCCGCCTTGCTCAGATAGGTGTTGCCGCCGTGCGTCACAAGCTGTAGCTTACAGTAAGTCACACTCGCGTCGTATGCCCCTTTAGGGTGCATGCCGACACTACCCATGTCAATGTACTTCTTTTCCATATTCACTTGTTATTATAAAAATCGTTCTTCGTATTAGTTCTGTGCTACGAGCAGATGTCCTTCTTCCGACAATTTGAATCTGTCCATATCGCCCTCCGTGATACAGGCAATCAGCTTACCTTCTACCACGTCAAACGTCGGGTAATCAAACGAACCCTTGGAGTATTTGTCTGTTTTTTCATATTCTCCCGTCTCCTCATTCCACTTCATCCAATATCCGTCCTCACCGATGATGTTCGGATGGTCAGCCAGCGCCTTGGCACGGTCGCCCTGCTCGTTAGCATATCCGGCAGCGGTATTAGCCGATATGGTAGCAGCGCCAGCATCCCCTACAGCCTTGTCTATGCGCACGTCCACCTCGCTCAGTTTAGCGTCCACCTTGCCGATAGCCTCGCCAGCGCTCTCAATCAGCTTGCCCAGCTCCACGCTCGGAGGCAGCACAACGATAGCCGTGTCCATCTCCACCGAGTCCTCGCCCTCTATCACCTCGCCAAACGCCGTATCACCCTTGGCATTATTGTCCACGAGCATAATCTGCTCATACTCGTTACTGCGCCAAGAACAGCCGAACAGCTTTCCGTGTACCTCCAGGGCGTATGAGCCGAGTGCCATTTCCGAGCTTCGCACCGTAGCCTCTATCAGCGAGTCGTCTTCCGCACTAATCGCGAACGTCAGCTTTCTGCGCCTGAAGGCATTCACAAGGTTCACCTCCACCTCCTCACAGGCAGGCAGCGGAAATTTTTCCGTCTGCCCACCCACGATTTTACGCACCGGGATGCGAAGCGTAAAATCATTACCTCTTACAATCTTTTTCATATTTCAATCAATTATGTTAGACTTTTTTAGCATTAGCTCGAATACATTCTGCTGTTAAAGTAAGAGCAGTTCCAGTCAGTGCCGTCAAACACAAAAAGACTTATCTGTCCCTGCGAGTCGCTAATACGCTGCTGCGTAGCCGAAGACTCGCCAGCTGTGCGTATGTTCGCCGTTGTGCTTTTTATTTTCACCTTGCCGCGGCCCTTCTGCACCACCGTCACCTGCTGTCCAGCTATAGGGTTATTCGGCAGCTTCACCGTGATACTGTAGCTGTTGTTGGTAGTGACTATGAGTCCAGTGCTGTCACCTGCACCCGAATCGCTGCCAGTGTCGTGCACATGACTGATAAAGGCAGCACGTATACCTGCATTCGTCTCCATCACCACGCCACCCTTCGGCTTGTACATGTACACCGACGGCGTATTGCCGCTATAAGGCGAGTATACGTAAGCTACGAATTTCGTCGCGTCCACAGACTCATCCGCCATCTTGTATGCCGAAGGCAGACCCCAGCTGTTCTGCTTTCCGTTAGCAACAGTATATGCAGCCCTGCCCAGCCACACCCCAGAATAGTACTGACCGCTGCTCTCGCCGAAGCCGAACTCCGTCACGTAAGCGCCCACACGCATGTATCCGCTCAAAGGGTCGCCGCTCCTCACAAAGGCAGGGGTGTACTGTATCATGCTGCCGCTTATGTTCACCCCTCCCCACGTATCAACATTGGCAGTGATGATGTCGCAGTTATAAGTACTGTCATGCTCAATCTTCCATATTCCGAACGTACTGCTGCCTGTCACATTCAGATTTTTAGCTGTCAATTCATTGGTTTTTATTACATTAGCAACAGCATTATCCACATTGAGCAGCTTTGCATTAATACCCTTATCGTCAAACACAGCCACCTCATCCCCAGACTGCGTGCGGAACTTAGTCTTGTCTGCCGTCAGCATTATCTGCTTGCTGTTTATGTCTATGCCAGCGTCAAGCAGTCGCGACGACATAGAGCGGCTTGTGGTGTAGTCCGTCACCGTAGCGCCATACTCCAGCTTAGGCTGAGATATGCAGAGGTTACAACCCTGCACACAGCGTATAAGCACGTATTTAGGCAGATTGCTGTCTACCACTCTCCAATGCACCCAGTACTGCTTCCATTCATAATTCTTGTCAAACTCCACCATGGCGTAACCGTCACCGCTTGTCAGCTGGTTATGCCCGTCAACATGGTCAAGCACCTCTGCATAAATACCCTGCGAGCCGTCCTTATACAGATATGCACAAAAACGTTCGCCCTTGTTGCCTTTAGCCCAAAAACTAAGCATATAGTCCTGTCCTCGCTTAATAAAGCCCGTATCACCCAAATCCCACTGTACAGTGTCGATGTTTTTCGTATAGTAGCGAGCGTCCGAGTTGAGCGTAGCGCAACCGTTATAAGTCTGCCGTGCAATTTCGTCCGCGCTGCCGTTTGTCGGATGCAGCCACGTATTCTCAGTCGCCACTGTCAGCGTGCCGCCAGTCTTCAGCGTATCAGTATTATCCAGCAGGTTGCCGCCAACATACTCAGCATCCTCCTTCGACATAGACCATCCTACATATTCGTCGCCCTCGACCAACATGGGTTGACAGAACCAGGCATTAGTAGTTATTCCCTCGGTTTTGTTGTTAACCCAAAAGTTCATTTCGATGTAGTCCTTGAACTTTGTCTCGTCGTTGGTGTTGAACGTCACCGAGCAGAACTGCCATGTGTTCGCCTGCTTGACAGAAAACAGATTGTCGCCGCTTTGTATCACGGAGTCAAGGCGCTCGCCACCAGTTGCAGTCTCCGCCCACTTAGCCTCGATGTAAACCTTAGCATCAGTTCTGTCGCATTTCACCCAAACAGATGCCGTGTAAGTCTTGTTTTTTTCAATCTTTATACACTTCGTATCATTGGGAGTGATTCCCCACCAGAATAATCCCGAGTAGTGATTCGCTGTTGTAGCTACTACGTGAACGCAATTCACACCGCCTACGCCTCCGATAGTCTCTATACCGCCACCTTCTTGTGTTTGTATTCTCACTCCTTCACCCTGCCGTCTCAGCGCACAGCCCACAAGCATATTCTTCCTGCCCACAGCCGTTTCGCTCACCTTCAGCGAAATATCCCGTGCCGTCTGCTTGATAGTCGAAGTATAGTCCGTCAGCTCGCCCTGTGTCTTCAGCGGTAGGCCATTGTATTTATTGCTAATCTCAGAGAAACTACTTGTCAACCCGTACATATTCATCTCGATGCCGCCCCACACCGCCGATACGTTGACGTTGATAGACAGCGTTGCGAATACGTGAGTGAACATGCTCGCAGTCACCCAATAGCGGGCTGCTATCGTCACGCTCGCAGTAGTACGAGGCACCGTTATCGACTTACCGTCTTTAGTTTTTATACTATCATGTTCAATGCTTAATATCTTAACCGTAAAATCGCCATTCTGAATCTCGGCGGTCGCATGGCAGTTTACCTCATTCTGCACAGAGATTTGGTCGATATATCTTTCTCCCCAATTTTCGTTGTCGCGCCAAAAACTCACTCGTGCCGTAGCATTGCTACAGTCAGCATACACATTGCCACTGCCGTCGCTCGTCGTGTTGATAACAAGCGGATTAGGATACCATATCACATCAATCGCACTCTCACCGTCCGTACCGTTTGCACCGTCGTTTCCATTTGCACCGTCAGCGCCCTTCTTGCCGTCACTCAGCACGGCAATGTCTGTCTCTGCAAGCACATCAGTAGCATCCTTTGCGCTGCAAGCTACCAGCTTCAAGGCAGTCAGATTGCGAAGTACACTCTCGTACAGGTCAGCAAGACTAAACGTCTCCGTGTTTCCATCCTCATACGTCACCTCAGCCTTCACCGTGTATTCATCAGCCTTTAGCACCGTCTTCGAGCTGCCCACACGCTTTATCACGTCCACCCCGAAGCCATTCGGAGTCGTCGTGCCGTCGTCGTGCTTTACAAGCGTCCTGCTCGTAGGCACCAGCTCATACGACACCACGTAAGGCTCAATCACATTGCCCGTACTGGCCGAAAACAACTCGAACATGTCAGCATTTATTCTCACCTTCCCCGGCGACAGAATACACGTCACCTCCTGCCATACGTAAGGCGTGACCGCAGTGCCCACCATGCGAGGCGCGCCAATGCCGTGATACATCGTAATAGAAGGAGCATTGCCCGTGTTATTATCCTCGGTCGAAGTAGCGAGCTTTATCACATTGCCATACGACTCCCACCTGATCTGGTCGCCCACCTGCACAATCACGTCACCCTCCGCAGGAGCGTCAGGCTCGCCACCGTCCACAGCCTCGTAGCCGTAAAACCTACGGCTCGCTACCGGGGTTTTGCTATCGTCAGCAGTCTTTTTCTCGTACTCCTCAAACAAAGCAGACAACGGTCTTATATCCCCGTGCACCGTACCATTGCCGTCAAAATCCTTTAAGTTCGACAACACAACATAGTCGTAAGTCTTGCCGTCAGCCAGCACCTCCTGCCCGGTGTCAACCACAAGTCGCCAATAGTATCGGTTCGACACATCATTGCTCGTGTCCGACTTCACGTTGAACGTCTGACACAGCGCCATCATGCCCACATGCCACCAGTTCATCGTTTTCGTAGTGCCGTCGTCGGCAACGGCATAGCACTTGTACGCCACTGTCTCATTGCCGTTTTTCAGCTCCATTACCTTTGCTATAGTCGAGCCCGCGTTCGAGAAGATAGTCGTGCCGCCCGAGTACGACACCCTGCGAATCTCCAACTGTGCGAAGAAAGCCTTCACCCTCGCCACCAGGTAGTCAATATACAGGTGACTCTTGCCGTCTTTGCCCAAGTACAGGTCGAAGCCCTGTGCGCCCACAACCACACGGTCGGCAGGAGTAGAGTCCACGTCATGCACACGGTCAACGATAACATCGCCCAGCACAGCGTCACCTACTCCTGTTAGTCCTTTTTCCGTATTCCCGAGTTTCAGCCCGTTCAAAAAACGGATCATTCCCTGCGCTTCATCGTCATGTACTTTCGAGAGGGCTTTCAGGTCAAGATATTTAGGTGTCACGATTCGGTCTTCTACTTCAAGCGAAGTGTTTTCGTGAGCTATACCCGACAACGAAGCCTGTTTGTCACCTTCGAACGTGATACTGCCGCCTGACACTATAGTAACGGTCTTAGCGAAAAAATCACGAAACCAAGTACCCGCTTTCATGGTCATATTCTTTAGAAATGTGACCGTATTAGACACTGTACTGTAGCTATACCAAACTGAATCGTTCAAGATCGATGAGATAGCTTCGTCGGAAGACAAATAGCCAGAGAAATATTCAACTTTCCAATCTCGATTTACCGTACCGTTATCGCCCGAAGAAGTAATAATGCCTTGCAGGAAGATATAATAAAAACGCTCGTCACCAATCTGCTCTTCTTTCTCGTTTTTGCCGTAGATATCAATCTGTTCGGAAGGGAAAACAATCCATGCGGACGCAGCCGAATTTAGACTACGAGGTATAGCCGCATAGACATATTTTTCAGAATGACTATTAAAGACAGTAGGCGAGGCCTGCAATGGCCAACGGCGATAGTTATGTCCAGCATCGTAGTCAATGATGTCCTTGACATACACAAGTATCTGAGCTTCACCGGTACACGATGCCTGTACGTAGTCGGGGCGTGACATAGCGTTAAGTTCTATGTGTAGGGCAGTGGGCGAGACCCAATAGTCTTTAGTTGTTGTTAATGTCATATATTTAGTTTTTTCTACTGCGAATTTAGTATAAAACGTTTTATTCATACGGACATACGCAAACGACCAATTCTTAAATCCTAACTCAAAACTCCTAACTCGTAATTCCTAATTTAAATGATTGTGCTTCCATGGAAGTCGAGTTTTGCCGTGAACGACACACTGTGCATCGTTTCCTTAGTCTTATCGTCAAACGAGATTTCTTCGTCGGCTGTAATGGTGCAAGGCAGGAACTTGCCGTTGATGTTTATCCATGCGTGTTCGGACATGAGCAATTCGTGAAGATACCAAGCGAGCCATTTTTCATCCAACGGGTCGGTCATATAGTTCCAACCTTCCATGTTGCCCTGCTTGCGTACTGTAGCCCGAGAGAACGAGCGTAGTGTTTCCTTCCGTGTCACGGTGTAGTTGGTGGTGGTAATGCCAAGTTTCTTGCTATACACTCTCGGCACGCTGACGCTCTCCAATACGCCGAACGAATTGATGAAGCGGAACTCCGTGCGACGTGCTGCCTCGGAAGCAGGCAGGGCAAAGAGCTGCTGTCCGCCTACGGTCTGTGCGCCTTCTGCCGTTATTTTGTAGGCTTTGGCTTCGGGAGCTTCCCATGTGGCGGTTGTGAAGTCAACGGCAGGAGAGTATGGCTCTACGTAGATGATGGTTTCGCCTACACACGCCAACTGTGGTATGGTGGTAGGCTTGCGAGTCATTCGGCTAACGGGCATAGTGTCGTTTGTAGCCATAAGTCGGTCGTAGTCAGAGAATCCACCGAACAAGGTTTGCTTCACGTCCTCGCCAGCGAGATACGACACGGGTTCCGACTTATGCAGTTCGCCATTAGTCATATACTCGTCGTATGCCGAAACGTTAAATTTCACTACTGGCATAACACCTGGCTCAGGCGAATACTCATAGGAGTCGCGGAAGGAGCGCAGGGCAGACGAAATATCTACAGTTATTGGATTGCCTTTTTCGTTGTTTATAGGCTCGGACATCTTTATTGTCTCGTATTTGCCGTCACTCATGCCACTCATGCGACACTTCACCTCGAATATCATACGATGAAACGAAGGCGTTTCTTTAAGTGCGATAGGCCAGACGATGAAGACAATAGGATTGCCATTAAATACCGAACCTGAATGTAATCTAAGTAAACTTGCCATTGCTTCAGTTGTTATTTAGTAGTTATTATTTAAATGCTATAAATTTCAAGCTCTACTTCTCCCATTCCTTCCTTTGCCGATACGTCAGCATTTACCTTGTTGATAAGGCATTTCTTGCCGTCGATGGTCCACCACTCTTTCCAATGATTCTGAATATCGGCTATCTGAGCGACAGAGGCAAGACACTTGACGTAATACTTCTTGCGATGTAGGAGAAAATAGATGTAATCGACGAGGAACACGTCTACATAGCCACGGTTCTTGACCGACGGAGTGTTTACCACAAGCGGAGCATCTGCCCATTCGGGCTGCACCCAAGCACGAGGCTTCAGGGAGAAACGCTCCTCGTTACCATTGCCCGGCTCAATGCCATTGTAGTCGTACTCTACGCCGTAGGGGTCGATGGAGTCGGTAGTCAGGGCATACTCGCCCGCCTTGGTGCGCCATTTGGAGTTACCGAACCCGTCATAGTTGTAATCATAGGCTTCGTGTGTTGAGTCCACGCCGCCACCTCGCATGATAGCCACCGACAAGCCCCAATCGTATGACTGAAGGGGCGAGTTGCCGTCATCGGTCTTCGAGGGGTCATAGCTCTCACGCAGCGAGAGTTCTTCGGTAACGTAGAAGTCGGCTACCATTGACGACATGGTATTCTTGATGTACTGCTTCACAAACTCATGCTCCATATCCTCGTCAATGAGAGCTGCCATCTGAGTCTTGGCGTAAGATCCGTTTATCTCGCCAAACTCATATCCGCTGTATTGCTTGCCCACCTCGGCAGGTTGCTTTGTGTTGTCAGTGGCGCATTTGCTGCCCGTGCTTGACGATAGGGCTTTGCGATAGTTGGCATCCACCATACCAACGGGAACGAACGATGACTTAAATTCCTGAATAAAGTCTTCGTTTATTGTCGAACAATCACCTACTTCCACTCCCTTCATGGCTGCCACCTCAAACAAGCGAGGCTCCATATTGCTTGCATCAGTAAAATTCTTGTCTATCTTTACACGATATTTGTTGCCCGTCTGAAGGTCTACGAACACGCTCATTTCAGTATTCTTGACACGATGAATGATGTCTTTATATGTAAGACTCGTCACGGTGTGGTCTTTAGGGTATCCGATATAGTCGTAATCGGTATTGAAATCCTTAACGGCATTCTTTACGTTGTCTTTCTGCTCTTTCGCCTCACTCTCGGCTGCATATCCGGCACGTACACCGGTTATCTTCTCCGTCATGGGCACCATAGACAGCACTTCGGCATGGAAGGTGCGAGGGTCGGGATTCTGCTTGCGGAACACGTCACGGATAAGATAGGCAGTTACCTTCTTCTGCTCGTAGTCGTAATGAAACTTAATGCCGAACTGCTGCTCAAGCGAGTTGATAACATCTGATACCGACTCAGCAGGGAAGTTCTGCTCATTGGCATACATACGGAAGATACTTGCACTCATCTGTGCCGACTTGATGGTGCTCTTACAAGTGATGCTTGCCACTTTATCGGTGCCTACAGTGACGGTAGTCCAACTATCATCTTCCACCGTCACAACCTCGGTGTCCTTAAACACGCCTTGGTTGTAGAAGCTACCATCATACGGCTTCTCTACTACCTTATACGTCACCTTGCGATACTTCACCTCCTGAACGCTCTTGTCTTTCGGATTTTCAAGTTTCAGTTTGCCGCCACAACCGCGCGAACTGAGCCATGCGTTTACATCATCGAACAGATTAGCAACGTCCTTTTCGCTGTTGGCTTGTTTCTGGAAAAAGCCAACCTTCACGTCGCCCTTTTTTTTCAGTCCGGCAATAACCTCTTTATCGTTCTCCTTGTAGGTTTCCTTGGCATAAAGCGGTTCGATGTTGTAGGCGCATTTTGTGGTGAAGAAGCATAAGCGGTTCAAGTCGCCGATGGCTGTAAGAGCCGAATTGTCGAACTGTACGCCAAGATGTTCAAAGAGACAGTCGAGGAAGAACAGCACATAGAAGCAGATGCCCGACTGCGGGCGGTCGGCATCCAATACCCATACAGGACCACGGTCTTCGTACATTTCCTGCTCCAGTGTGCTTAGGTTGTTCTCACCATCACGACCGGTGATAGAATTTACTACATCGGATGATGTTTCTCCTTTTTCGTCAATATCGTAATGCTTATAGCAGACACGGGCATTGCAGTATGGCTTCAGAGGGTAGGGGTCGCTTACGTTGATATATGATTTCAGCACTTCGGGCACCTTAACTTCGTTGCCGCGCGGATAGGTGTAAGTCTTCTTCAGCTTGGCTTCGTGATTGTTGCCTTCCTCCACACATTGCGCCGGATAAGAGAAGCCGAGAGCTTGCGGAGAAAAGGACGCTTCGGTCTTGTCTTCGCCCACCGAGCCATACTTCTTATTGCCTTTCTTGCCTTCGTATTTTATGACAACGCTCGTGTTGTATTTCACGCTCACGTCCACCTTGTCTATCTTCTCGCCTATCAAGAGCTGGTCGTGATATTTCTGCGGTATAGGCACTTCGTTGCACTTGAGGTCGCTAATGAGGTCGGAGAACGACTGTGTGCTTGCATCGACATTGAGCGAGAGAGAGTCTTCTATCCGTTCGTTTTCCTGAATGATGGCTGTGCCGGAGGCAAAGGGCACTCCGTCGGCAATGATCTGCATCGGCGTGTGTTCGTAGCTCACTGGACGGATGTCGCTGCTGACATCATCCACGTTTTTTAGGAAATGTCGGTTGCCTTCGATGGGCAGCTCCACGGGATAGGAGAACATCTCGGTGTCGTTGAACAAAGGATTGCTCAACTCTATGCTGATGGATGCGTCTTCCTTTAGGGCGAGCGGCTTGCCGTCGGCAAGAATTGTGAGTTTGCTGTTCATTTTGGTTGTTTTTTAATGGGTCTTACAGAGCCTTACTGGGGTCTACTGGGCTTTCTTGTTATACTATTATCTTGGCGTTGCCGTATAGTGTGATATTGCGGTCGGTTTTGCTGAACACCTTGGTATCGCCATAGGCTTCAATCTTCAGATAGCTGATGGTATGTATCTCGCCGCCGTGGGCTTCGCACGTCACGCTGCCATTAAGCGAAGCGTTGGTGGAGGTCCATAGACGAGATCGACCAAAGGCTACCGTCTTACCTTTGCTGACGTGACCGTAGGAGTAATCGTAAAGAGCAATGAAGGCTCTTTTGCTTTTTTCGCTATACACCTGGGCGTGATCCAAGGCTCGAACCCATGCCTTTCCAATGACGTAACACTTGGCGTAGTCGTTTATCTCAACGATGTGGTCGTAGTCGGTAACAATAACAAGGACGTACTCGGGTGCTGTCTGCGGACATTCGTTGACGTAGATGCCAGCTGCGTTCATTTCTTCCTTTAGTGAGGGGTAGAAAACAGGAAGCAGTTCGTTGATAATGTCGGCGTATTTGCTCTCAACGAGGTCTTCCCAGTTGGCTCGCCACACAGCCATTAGCTGACTGATATTTTCGGTGGCGAGCATGGCACGATAGCCTTCGGCGCAAGCGTGGCGGTCGTGGCAGGCGGTGGTGCAGATTTGTTTGAGTTGATCGAATGAGGTCATGGGTCTTGTATTTAAGCCTTACTAAGCCTTTTTATTTTTGACTGGGCCTTTCTAAGCCTTTTTAGGCCTTTCTAAGCCGTGGTGAAACTTGATTGCTCTTAGCTATTGGATTTTTCACTTTTCACTTTTCACTTTTCTCTTAACATTCTCTAAGATAGCCTCGTAGCCTTTCAGTTCGTCCTCGCTCACAATGTCGGCGTAGTCTTTGCGGAGCTTGGCGATACGGTCGGTAAGGCCCTTTATGCGGGCTTTGGTCGATGGCTTGTCCTTGCGCATGATGTACTTGATGAGAGCGTCGGCTTCGGCTTTATGCTTGGCTGCTGCATCGCGGGCGGCTTTCACCTCGGGGCGGTCGTTGGCTATCTTGTCGGCTACCGACTGGGCGAAGAGAGGGTCACGGGCGAGTGCCTTGTCGTAGAAGGGACGGAACTGGGCGCGTAGGTTCTGCGGTGGAACGTTGCACGCCTTCTCTATTCGGGCGATGTATTCGGGGTCGCCGGTGCGTGGGGATAGGCGAAGGTATGCCTCGCCTATTTCGCGGTCAACGTTGATGTAGATACGAGGCAGGATTTCGCTTTCTATCTTTACGGCACGGGTGGCGAGAAGGGCAATCTCTTCTTCGGTGTAGATAGGTAGGCCAGCCTTCTCGTTGGCTTCGGCCATGGTCTTGGCTTGCTCAGACTTTGCTGCCATCTCGTTGCGCAGGGAGCGCACGGAGTTGACTTGCTCTTGCAGACGTTCGGAGAGGAACGGTCGGAGCTGCATGAGGTTGGGCATGGTGGACGCGATGGTCTCACCGTTAGGGTTGGCCACGATGCCGCCGTAGGTGAGAGGCTGCAAGGTGAGGTCGGGCTGCAAGTCGGGGAAGAGCGAGCGACGCGCTTCCTCAAGAGCCTTCTCCTTCTGCTGCTCGGCATAGAGTGCCTGTTCCTCACGGGTGGGACGACCGACGTGACGCTTTATCTCCGTACGAGAGGTCTGCATGGTTTGCAGATAGGTGAGGAGCTGACGCACACGACGATGGTAGTCGCGGAATCGTCGGCTCTCCTTTACGAACGACGTTGCCCGTGGATTCTGCTCGAGAAGAGTAAGACCACGCTCGAAAGCTTCACGCTGGTCGGAGGTGAGCATGCGAGCGGAGAGGGCAGGGGTTAGGATGCGGATTATTTCTTCCATAAATTTTTATTTTTAAGCCTTACTGGGCCTTATTGGGCCTTTCTAAGCCTTTGGGGATTATGACCCTTACTGGGCCTTTCTAAGCCTTGGGAATACTAATACAGTAGTGGCGACACGAATATTTTACTGTCTGGCTGGTTGTTCTCGTAGCCTTTGCTTGTTGAGTCGGTGGTGTTGGTTGAGGGCTTGTCGGTAGGGGTGGCGTTGGCAGCGTCCATTGCCTTGCGCATTTCCATGAGCCGGAGCACCGAGGTGCGTAGGGCGATGGCTTCGTTGTGGGCAGCGGCTCGGCGTGCCTTGTCAATAGTGAGAATTGTTGTGCGCTCTTCGAGGTGAGCTACCATCAGGCGGCGTACCTTGCGAAGGAGTGGCTTGTCGGCAGGGTCGGTGGTGGTGAGCAGGTGCTGCACCATCGGCTCGCCTATTGCCTCACTGATGTATTCGTCTTGAATGAAGTGGAGATCAGGCAGAAGACGGATGAACTTCTCACGGCTCTCGTAGATGTCGAGGTAGTGCTGAAGGTCGGCACATGTGGCAATGAGGAGGTCGTGGTGGGCGTAGTAGTACTGGCTCTCCTGCCACAATAGGCTTATCTCTTCAATGGCTTTGTGCTCCTCGTCCTTTGGTTCGGTGGTCGGTGGGTCGGTGGAGTCGGCTTCGGCAATGGCTGCGGGTGTAGCCATCTTCTTAGCCCAACCTTCGAGCATCACAAGCATTTGGTTGAGCGACACCATTGCCTCGCGCTTGTAGCCTTGCACTCCCTTGTCGAGAAGGTCTTTGGATGCCGTGCCGTAGTCTTCGCTTGAAGCCACGTTGATGCCGGTGCCGTTGATGGAGAGGGCCTGTGTGTAGGCGAAGCGCGACATGGCATCGTATGTCACCATGCGCTGTGCCATAAGCAGGAGTTGCATCCAGGGCTGCTGTGTGTGCTCTCCGTTACAGACTGCCATGTAGAAGTCGTCGGGCGAAACGGTATGATAATACTCGCACAAACGGTTGTAGAGCGAGTCGCCCAACTTGTCGCGCAGAAAATCTTTCTCGCTGTTGTCGAGTATGCCTTGAAGATAGCTGATGTCGTCAATGGCGTTGCTGGGGATGTGGAGCCGAAGCTCCTTGGTGGTTGATAGTATCATGTGCGAATTTTGAGTTTTGAATTTTGAATTGTCGCCGTTGGCGATTAGGAATTATCCATTTTTGAGTTGTCAGAACAGCTTGAGCTGCGCTTGCTCCAACTTAATGCGTTTGCAAGCCTTGTCGTAATACTCCTTGTTGAGCTCGAAGCCGATGAAGTTGCGCTTCTCGCGGATGGCTGCAATGGCGGTGGTTCCGCTACCCATACAGTTGTCTAAGATGGTGTCGCCCTCGTTGGAGTAAGTGCGAATGAGGTACTGAATAAGAGCTACGGGCTTTTGAGTGGGGTGCATATCAAGATTCTTTTCTTTGTCGAAGAACAATACAGATATAGGATATTTCTCTGTTGTTACTTCTTTTGAGTAGGTCTCAATATTATAGTTGCCATAACAGACATTACCCTTTGCTTTTCCGTGTTTATGCCCTCGTGTGTGAGAGGGGAAACCTTGTCTCATTTGTGGATTGTATGTAGGTAGCGCACGATAGAACACAGCAATATCCTCATGGCTCCGCATAGGCATCCGCTTCGCATTGAGAAATCCTGTTGGTCTGTCTTTTTGCCAAATCAGATTATATCGCCATGTGTCAGGTTCTGCCATCATTAGCTGTGCCGTAAACATTCCTTGACCGAAGAGAATAATAGGAGCGTTAGTTTTTGCTATTCGCCAGTATTCCTTGAATAGAGGCTCCATCGGGATAATGTTATCCCATCGTGCCTTTTCATTGCCTTTGTTCAGAACTTCATACGGCAAATCGCATACGATGCAATCCACGCTCCCGTCTGGAATCCTTTTCATTCCTTCGAGGCAGTCTTCATTATATATCTTATTCAGTTCTATCATTCTCTATATCATTTATT